>Ga0326513_10000001_pt1 | contig 251654 bp, 192 predicted proteins | sample 2_2465_0518_D_FD_203654 | JGI IMG/M metagenome (GOLD analysis project Ga0326513, IMG submission 203654) | Bovine rumen microbial communities from UC Davis, California, United States - 2_2465_0518 | ecosystem: Host-associated > Mammals > Digestive system > Stomach > Rumen | place: USA...
AATGGGGTGGCGCCTCCACTCATATATCCCTTGAATCGCGGCCCGTAGCAGCCGTCTCATAACGGCCGGCAGGCGGCTTACGCGCGGATTCAGCTCAGCGGCTTGGAATCCTTGATGGTCACGGAGATCTCGCGGCCATTGGGGGCCTGATAGGTGACGGTGTCGCCGACCTTCGCGCCGTAGATCGCGGCGCCGATCGGGGACTCCGGGCTGATGATGGCCTGATCGGTGGCGATGGCGAGATCATGCGATCCCAGCACGAACACCTTCTCGCGGCCGTTCATGTCGAGCGTGACCAGGGAGCCGTCACCGACCTTGCCGGCGGGCGGCGCGGTGAGGATCTTGGCGTGACGCAGCTTGAACGTCAGCTCCTCGATACGGCCCTGATTGACGCGCTGGGCTTCGCGTGCGGCATGGTAGCCGCCGTTCTCGCTCAGATCGCCTTCGGCGCGCGCGGCGGAAACCTTGGCGATGATCTCGTCGCGGTACTCCCCCTCACGCCACTTCAGCTCCTCCTGCATCTTGTCGTAAGCCTCCTGCGTAAGCAGGAAAACCTGATCCTCTTGTATCATATCGACTCCTTCATTGTTCGCAGAAAGCGCCGGGACCCTAACACCCGACGCTTCCGACGTATATCAGTGATATCAGTGTTGAATGGTGATCAGCGCGTGGAAATGATATCGACCACGAACACCAGAGTGTCGCCGCCACCGATGCCGGCCTGCGGGACGCCACGGCTGCCATAGCCGTACTCCGGCGGGATGGAGACCACGAGACGGGAACCGACGTTGTGGCCCGGCACCGTCTGATCCCAGCCCTTGATGACCTGCCCCACGCCGATGCCGAAGCTGGCCGGCTGGTGACGGTCGAAGCTGGAGTCGAACGGCTCCTCCTTACCCCACACCACGCCGTGATAGTTCACGGTGACGGTGTCGCCGCGACGCACCATCGGGCCATCGCCTTCGATGAGCTCCACGGCCTTCAGGCCCTTCGGGGCTTCCTCGGTGGGGAATTCAATCTTCGGACGGGCCCCGAACTCGCTGTTCACCTTGGGCATCTGATCTGCCATGTCACAAAACCTCCTGTTTGGGCAATGCGCTCTAGATTAGCACCATCGCACGCTTTTGGGCATCTTCGCGGCAAAACCGCCGCATTCCGAACACTTCGCGCAGGCGCGACGGCATAGGAAAGCGGCCGGGCACAGGTGCTCAGCCGCCGAAGCCTCTCGATATCCGCCTATATCCGCCGGTATTTGCCCGCGCCTGCCGGCATTTACCGGTACAGTGCGCCGAACATCATCACCATGGCGATCAGGCCGAACACCGCGAGTGCAATCTGCACGGCCAGCAGTCCGAAGGCGAGCGGCTTCCTCGTGCGCAGTTTGGGGGCGAGCACCTGCCCCAGCAGGAACGCCAGGAAGCCGAACACCGCGTAGTTCAATGCGACGGCCAGCACATCGCCGTTGGCCAGCACCACACCGTTGAGCGGCTGGCCGATGGAGTTCATCATCGAGGTCATCACCAGCAGGCCCCACACACCGTAGCCGATGAATCCGACGACGCCGTAGACCAGCGGCCTGAACCGTGCCTTCATGCGCAGGGTGAAGGATTCCGCGCACCATAGCAGCGCGAACCCGACCACGTACGTGAACACGACGGCGACTGCCAGCGTCACGCACATCCACGGCACCAAGGCGACGCCGCCGCCCAGCATCGACAGGTAGAAACCGGAGCAGGAGATGGCTCCGACCGCCAGCACCGTGCCGATGATGATGGCCTGCGTCGGCATGACCGGCAGTCCGTCGTTCGTGGTCTTCTCTACGTCGTTCGGGTTGGACGGCATATGCGCTCCTCACATCGTCTCATGCATGTCGTGGAGCACCTTACCTGCCGTATGTTTCGCTTGTTTTGCCATGCCATGCGCCATGCCCTGTTTCGCGCCGTGTTCCATGCCGTGTGAACGGGGATATGGGAAAGGCCCGCCGTCGCCAGCGGGCCTTTCCCGTGTTCGGTGCCTCCAGCGGGACTCGAACCCGCAAGCCGAAGCGACTGATTTTAAGTCAGCTGCGTATACCAATTTCGCCATGGAGGCATGCCGGCCGGGTCATCACGCCCCTCGTGCGAGGAGTGGCGCCGGTCGACGCTTCTTGTATGCTAGCACGCCGTTCAGGCGGCAAGCAGCCTACGGCCGTAATCCAGCACGAGACCATCGAGCAGACCATGCTCGCTGGCCACGAACGAGTCAATCGGCTCGCCGTGATCGGCTTCGGCGGCCGCGCTGACGCGCGACAGCACACGGTTCCACACCACGGCGCCGCCGCCCACCACGTCGATGCGGCCGGGGTGGATGGTCTTGTATTCGGCGCGTTCGGCGCGTGTCATGTTCAGGAACCGGTCGTCCACCTTGTAGGCCTCCTCCACGGGCAGACGGTAGCCGTCCACCAGGGAGTGGTCGTATTCCTTCAGTCCCATGGCCAGCGCGGTCATGGTGGTGACGGTGCCGGAGACGCCGATGATGGTGCGTGCACGGCCCGCGGGCACGGTGCGGAAAGCCTCGTCGATATGCTCGTCGATGTCCTTGTACGCCTCCTCGATCTGTTCGGCGGTGGGCGGGTCGTTCTTCAGATGGCGTTCGGTCATGCGCACGGATCCGATGTTCATGGAGTACGCCGCCTGCACCTGGGTGGCGGGCGCGTTCACGCCGTCGCCGCCGATGACGAGCTCGGTGGAGCCGCCGCCCAGATCGACCACCAGGTACGGGGGTTTCAGGTCGTTCCTGGGCACGACGCTGGTTGCGCCCAGGAAGCTCAGGTCGGCCTCCTCAGTACCGGGGATGACTTCGGGGCGCACACCGAGAATCTCCTCGATGCCGTCCTCGAACTCCTCACGGTTGGCGGCGTCGCGCGTGGCGGACGTGGCGACGAAGCGCAGGCCGTCGACGGGATGCTCCTTGAGGATGCCTGCGAATTCGCGTGCGGCGGCGTAGGCGCGTTCCAGCGCCTCATCCGCGAAGCGATGCGTCTTGTCGACATCCTGACCGAGGCGGATCACCTTCAACTGGCGTGGCACGATTTCCGTCATGCCGTTCTCGTCGACTCGCGCCACCTTGAGTCGGATGGAATTCGTTCCGCAGTCGATACCTGCCACGGTTACCGATTTCATCATCGTTTCTTATCCCTTCCCTTATCCCTATGCCGGTTCCTGTCGCCCCCCCGACGTTCGTGCGGGGACTCGTCTCGTTTCGCTGTCGCTAGTCGCGGGTCTCGTCCGCGGACGGCCATGCCACGCTGCAACGGCAGACGGCGGGATCGAATTCGCTTTTGACGCGTTCGAGCACCATGTCGCCGATCGGGTTCACGCCGGGCCCCATCACCAGGGACTGCGCGATCAGGGCGTGCAGGCACTTGACGCGCACGGGCATGCCACCCGCCGATGTGCCCTCGATGTGTTCCTCGCTGTCGCCCAGACGCGTGGCGATGGCGTGGCGGAATTCGAGGTACAGCCTGTGCGCACGCTCGTACGCGGCCTTGACGTCATCATCCTCGGCGACCATCTCGCCGTAGTCGCGCATGGAGCCTTCGGCTTCGACATGCGACGCGGCCTTGACCGCCTCGGGGCTGGTCAGATAGCAGGTCGTGGGGAACGGCACTCCCCCGGGCAGCAACGGCCTGGTCACCACGGCGAGCGGACGGCCGCACACGCAGCGCGCGCCCACGGCCACCATGCCACGGGGGTACCTGCCCAACTGCTCCTGCACGATGGCGATGTCTCGTTCCGCAGGCTGCTGCGCGAGAAACTGCTCTGCCAATGCGTCGGGTTCGATCTGGCTCACTGTTGCCCTTCCTGTGTCGTTGTTCGTTCGTTGTGCGTTTGCTATGCGTTCGATGCGTTCCCACCGTCACGGCCGCCCATGCGTCATGCTGCGTGGCGGACGGTGAGGTTGCGCTACTTGTTGTCGGATTGGTCGGATTCCTTGAAGGCGTAGGACAGTTCGCTGTACCATGGCAGCTTCTGTTCCGTCGATTCCTTGCTCTTCGAGGATTCGGCGTCGGATTCCTTGCCCGTCACCGCCTCCGGGTTCATCACGTGCACGGACTGTTCGCCGGGGAACACGAAGCCGAGCCGTTCGCGCGCCTGGGCTGCGACGTAGGATTCGTCGTCCCAGCGGGCGATGTCGTTCTCGAGTTCCTGCTTCTGCGCGATGAGCGCCGCCTCCTGACGTTTCAGGTTGTTGAGGTGCGCGAGATCGTTCGCGTAGGCGTTGAAGGTGGATACCAGTTGGATGGCCGCGACCAGCACGATGAACAGGGAGACGAAGAAGGCGATCGGTCCGCCGGAGCGCGATGCCTTGCTCTTCTGAGCGTTGCCTTCGCCTTTCCCGGTCTTCACGGTTCTGCCGGTGGTCTTCGCGGCGCCACCGGACGCGCTGCGCTTCCGAATGCTCATGGCTTCCAACCTACCCGTCGCATTCGACTACACCGGGCGGCTTGCGGCCCGTGAACGCCCGCTATCCCATCCGCGAAAACCACGCCGGGACCCGTCGGCATCCGCGTCGCCGCACCCATTCCAAGCAATGCGAAAGGGTGGGACGTTCCTAGGAACATCCCACCCTCAAGCGAATGAATCAGATCACGCTAAGCGCGCGAATCGACTCACTTGGCGATGTACTTCTTGCAGGCCTTGAAAGCGCTGTAGCCGGCGTACTGAGCGGTGGAGCCGAGCTCCTCCTCGATCTCGAGCAGGCGGTTGTACTTGGCGATACGCTCGCCACGAGCCGGGGCACCGGTCTTGATCTGGCGGGTGTTCTTGGCGACAGCCAGGTCGGAGATGGTGGTGTCCGGGGTCTCGCCGGAACGGTGGGAAACCATGGAGGTGTAGCCGTTGGCGGTGGCCAGCTCGATGGCGTCCAGGGTCTCGGTGACGGTGCCGATCTGGTTCAGCTTGACCAGCAGGGAGTTGGCGGCACCCATCTCGATGGCCTTGGCCAGACGCTTCGGGTTGGTGACCAGGAGGTCATCGCCGACGAACTGCAGACGATCGCCGAGCTTGGCGGTGATGTCGGCCCAATCCTGCCAGCCTTCTTCCTGGAACGGATCCTCGATGGAGACGATCGGGTACTCGTTGATCAGGTTCTCGTAGAAGTCGAGCATGTAGCCGGCCTCGCGGTCGTCACCCTCGAAGTGGTACTTGCCGGTCTGCTTGTTGTAGAACTCGGAGGAAGCAACGTCCAGAGAGATGCCGATCTGCTTGCCCGGCTCGTAGCCAGCGGCGGAGATGGCGTCCATGATGTAGTTCAGGGAGTCCTTGTTGGACTTCATCTTCGGAGCGAAGCCGCCCTCGTCACCCAGACCGGTGGCCAGGCCTTCCTTCTTCAGGACGTTCTTCAGGGTGTGGTAGACCTCGACGCCGGCGCGCAGAGCCTCGGAGTAGGAGTCGAAGCCGTACGGGGAGATCATGTACTCCTGGATGTCGGTGGCGAAGTCAGCGTGGGCGCCACCGTTCATGATGTTCATGTTCGGGACCGGCAGGATGTGGCCGTTGGTGCCGCCGATGTAGCGGTACAGCGGCATGCCGGCGGACTCGGCGGAGGCGTACAGGGCGGCCAGGGAGACGCCGAGGATGGCGTTGGCGCCGAGACGGCCCTTGTTCGGGGTGCCGTCGAGCTCGATCATCAGATCGTCGAGAGCGCGCTGGTCGGCGGCATCCATGCCGATGACCTTCGGAGCGATCTCCTCGTTCACTGCCTTGACAGCGTCGAGCACGCCCTTGCCCTGGTAGACGGACTTGTCACCATCGCGGCGCTCCCAAGCCTCAGCCTCACCAGTGGAAGCACCGGACGGAACCAGACCCAGGCCCTGAGCACCGTCTTCGGTATCAAGCACGACCTCGACGGTCGGGTTGCCACGGGAATCAAGAATCTGACGCGCGTACACGCTTTCAATTGCTGCCACAACTACTCCTTTAAACGCTAGGTTGTGATGTCAATGCCAAGAATAATGGGATTGATGGACGAAACACGCCTTCACCGGAGGGCGTGTTAACGGCGCGGCTTGGGCGTCCACGCCAGGTCGTCGAGCAGCTGGTTGAGCCAGAGCATGATCTGATCGCCGCTCATGGGCTGCGAGCCGAGCGAACCCGCGAACGGGGCGGGGACGATGAGCTGATGGGTGACCGGCCGGTACTGGAAGCCGCGGTAGATCCTCGACATGCGCATGCGCACCGATTCGGCGGGGTCGATGCGCCCGATGCGCACGCGGTTCGACTGGGCGAGGATCTCGCTGATGCCCATCCTGCGCGCCTTGAACTTGAGGCGGGCCACGTCGAAGAGGGTGTCGAACTGTTCCGGCGGCTTGCCGTAGCGGTCGGCCAGCTCCTCGCGCAGCGCGGCCAGATCGTCCTCGGTGCGGGCGGCTGCGAGCTTGCGGTACGCCTCCAGACGCAGCTTGTCGGAATCGATGTAATCCACCGGGATCGATGCCTCGACCGGCAGGTCCACCGACACGGCCATCGGCTCGGCGGCCTTGTCCGGTTCCTTGTACGCTTCGACGGCCTCGGAGACCATGCGCACGTACAGGTCGAAGCCGACGCCCTCGATGTGGCCGGACTGCTGGTCGCCGAGCAGGTTGCCGGTGCCGCGCAGCTCGAGGTCCTTCATCGCCACGTCGAAGCCGGAGCCGAGCGCCGTGTTCTGCGCGATGGTGGCCAAACGGTCGTGCGACTGCTGGGTCATGGGCTTGGACGGGTCGTACAGGAAGTAGGCGTAGGCGCGTTCGCGGCCACGACCCACGCGGCCGCGCAGCTGGTGCAGCTGGCTTAAGCCGAACCGGTCGGCATGGTCGACGATCAGCGTGTTCGCGTTCGAGATATCAAGGCCAGTTTCGATGATCGTGGTGCACACCAGCACGTCGATGTCCCTGTGCCAGAAGTCGCGAATCACCTGGTCGAGCTGCTTCTCACCCATCTTGCCATGCGCGATGCCGACGTGGCTTTCGGGCACGAGCTGGTGGATCTTGTCCGCCACGGCGGCGATGTCCTCCACGCGGTTGTGCACGTAGAACACCTGCCCGCCGCGCAGCAGTTCGCGCCGCACCGCGGCGGTGACCTGCGCGTCCTCGTACGCGCCCACGTAGGTGAGCACGGGCAGTCGGTCCTCCGGGGGCGTGGCCAGCGTGGACATCTCGCGGATGCCCGTGACCGCCATCTCCAGCGTGCGCGGGATGGGCGTGGCCGACAGGCTCAGCACGTCGACGTTCGTGCGCAGCGCCTTGAGCGTCTCCTTGTGTTCCACGCCGAAACGCTGCTCCTCGTCGATGATGACCAGGCCGAGATCTTTGAACTTGATCTTCGGGCTGAGCAGCTTGTGCGTGCCGATCACCACGTCCACGGTGCCTTCGGCGAGCCCTTCGGTGGTCTCCTTGATCTCCTTGGGCTTCTGGAAGCGGCTCATCGCGGCCACGTTGACGGGGAATCCCTCATAGCGTTCGGCGAACGTCTCGTAATGCTGCTGAACCAGCAGCGTGGTGGGCACGAGCACGGCGACCTGCTTGCCGTCCTGCACCGCCTTGAACGCGGCTCGCACGGCGATCTCGGTTTTGCCGAAGCCGACGTCGCCGCAGATCAGGCGGTCCATGGGCCGTGGCTTCTCCATGTCGGCCTTCACGTCGTCGATGGTGGTGAGCTGGTCGGCGGTCTCCTGGTACGGGAACGCGTCCTCAAGCTCCTTCTGCCACGGGGTGTCCGGGCTGAACGCGAAGCCGGGCGTGCGCTGGCGGGCCGAATACAGTTTCACCAGGTCGTCGGCGATCTCGCGCACATGCTTGCGCGCCTTGGCCTTGGTCGCGGCCCAGTCGGAGCCGCCGAGCTTGTTGAGCTTGGGGGTTTCGGCGCCGATGTACTTGCTCACCAGGTCGAGCTGGTCGGTGGGAATGAACAGTTTGTCCGGCGGGGCGCCGCGCTTGCTCGGCGCGTATTCGATGACCAGGTATTCGCGTGTGGACGCGTTCGCGCCGGTGCCGACGGCGCGCTGGCGCATCTCCACGAAACGGCCGATGCCGTGCTGCTCGTGCACCACGTAGTCGCCGGTCTTGAGCTCCATCAGGTCGATGGCCTTGCGGCGGCGTTTCGGGGTTTTGGCGCGTGCGGCGGCGCTGGTGCGACCGGTCAGGTCGCGTTCGGCGAGCAGCGCGACCTTCGCCTCCGTGTCGACGAAACCGTCGACGGCGGCGGAACGGATGGTGTCGAAGCTCGCGATACCCGTCTCATTGATGGCGCGTTTGAGCCTTGCGAGCGTGCCTTGCGCGGCTGCGGTGACGGTGACCGAGTAGCCTTCGTCGATCAATCCTTCGATGCCTGCCGCGGCCTTGCCTTCGTCACCGCGGTATTCGCCGGGCGCTTCGGCGGCGAGGCGCACGCGGCCCGTGCGGGAGGTGTCCACGTTGAAATCGGTCAGTTCGATGACGTCGTGGTCGGAATAGCCCAGTGAGCTCATGACCTCGTCGAAGTCGAGGAAACTGGCCTCGTCGAAGCTGATGGGAGCGCCGCCATGGCCGGATGCGGCCACATGCCAGCTGGCCGCGAGGAACTCGTTCGCGGTTTTCATCAGGTCGGCGGCGGCCCTGCGTAGCTTCTCCGGGTCGCTGAGCAGGATGACGGCGTGCGGGTCGATCATGCCGGCCACGGGTTCCATGTCGTCGACGAGCGCCGGCATGAGCGATTCCATGCCTTCGACGGGGATGGCGTTGGCGATGGATTCGAGCATGTCCTCCGCGTTGGGGATGGAGCCGATCAGGCTTCTCGCACGCGTGCGCACCGCGTCGGTGAGCTGCAGTTCGCGGCAGGGCGTGGCCCAAATGGTGTCGACGCCATCGCCGTACGTGCGCTGGTCGGAGGCGTGGAACTCCCTGATCTCGTCGATCTCGTCGCCGAAGAACTCGATGCGCACCGGGTGCGGATAGGTCGGCGGGAACACGTCGAGGATGCCGCCGCGCACCGCGAACTCGCCGCGGTTCATGACCAGTTCGACGCGCGTGTACGCGTTGCGCACCAATCGTTCCACGGCCTCGTCGAGCGCAAGCTCCTCGCCTTTGGCGAACACGAGCGGCTCCACTTCGCCGAGCCCGGCCACCACGGGCTGGATCAGCGAGCGCACGGGCATTACGAGGATGCGGATCGGGCCGAACATGGGGCTGCCGGGTTCGGGGTGCTTGAGTCTGCGGAATACGGCCATGCGGTTCGCGACGGTGTCGGCGCGGGGGCTGAGACGTTCGTGCGGCAGGGTCTCCCAAGCTTCGAGCTGGGCGATGTCGACGGAGTCGCCCGCGTACCAGGAGCGTAGCGCGTCGACGGTTTCCTCGGCTTCACGGCTGGAGGATACGACGTAGACGACTTGGCGGACGTTGCGGTTCGTGGCGATGGCGGATGCGAGCGCGGGTCGGATGCCTGCGGGTGCACCGACGATGAGCGAGACGTCGATGTCGTCGGATGCGGGTTCAGCTTCGCCGTTCGCGATCTTGGCGAAGGTTTCGTCGTCTCTGAGGCTTTCCAGCAGTCCGGCCAGGCTGGCATGCATCGGGTCGGCTGGCCTGCTTCCCGGCTGCGCGTGCGCGTCAGCGGCCATTGAACTTCTCCTGGGTTTTGGCGAGTCCGTGGAAGATGATCTCCTCGGCGGCGTCGGCGCCGTCGGCGAGGAAGTCGGGCAGTTGCTTGCGCTGGTCGGGGCCGAATCCGCCCAGAACCCAGTTCACGGTGTTGTCGTGCGCGTTGGCGCCGCGCTTGGCATGACCCACGCCCATGCGCACGCGGGAGTATTTCGGGGTGCCGAGCGAGCGGTCGATGGATTTGATGCCGTTGTGGCCTCCGGCGGAGCCGCCGGCTTTGACCTTGATGCGGCCGAAGTCGAGGTCCATGTCGTCGTGGATGACGATGACATGGTCGGGTTCGATCTGGTAGTAGGAGCAGATCGAGGCGACGGCGTTGCCCGATTCGTTCATGTAGGTGAGCGGCTTGGCGAGGAAGAACTTCTGGTTGCGCCCGTCGAGGTTCATCATGCCCTTGCCGAGCAGCGCGAGCCCCTTATGGTCGGAGAGGTTGACCGACCAGCGTTCGGCCAGCGCATCGGCCGTCATGAATCCCATGTTGTGACGGGTGCCTTCGTATTTGCCGCCGGGGTTGCCCAGACCTGCGATCAGCCAGAAATCGGACGCCATGTTCCCACCTTTGCCGTTGTCTTGTGTCTTGTCTTGTATGCGTGGTCTTCGTATGCGCGGCGGCGTGCCCGGCGTCTCGCCGGGTGTGCCGCGCCTTGCGCCGGGCGTGCATGGTGCCCATGCCGGCCGGCGTCTTTCCAAATGCCTTATTGTACCGCCGAGCGCGACGCGCCTACAGGTCGAGGTACCAGTAGCTCATGTCGCGCATGGTGCCGGTGGAGTCGGTGGCCGCGGCCGGCATCAGGCCGAACTGGGTGAATCCGAAGCGGCGCATCAGGGCGATGGATCCGGCGTTGTCGGCGAAGATGATGCCGCATGCCTTGCGCATGTGGCGTTGGCGCGCCTCGTCGAGCAGCGACGAGAGCGTGAACGTGCCCACTCCCCTGCCGCGCCATCCGGGTGCGATGTAGTAGGCCAGGTCGGTGACGCCGTCGTAGCCGGCCCTGTCGTAGAACACGGACAGTGCGCTGAAGCCGACGACCTCGCGGTTTCCGTCGTCGCCGTCCGCTTCGGTGACGAACACCGCGTACGGCTCCCGGTGGGATTCGAGCCATGCGCGCCGCTGTTCGACGGTGCGCGGTGTGGTGTCGGCGGATGATCCGCCTTCGATCACCGCCGCGTTGTAGATGTCGGTGAGCGCCTGGACGTCCGCCTCCGTGGCGGGTCTGTACGTGTATGCCATGCCGTTTCCTCGTTTCCTCTCGTTGGTTCCGTACGCCTTGTTCGGCCAGCCGATCCGTCTGCCCCGCCGTTCCGGCCCCGAACCGTCATCATTGTCGCGCATGTGGAAGGGCCGGGGCGGAAACGTCTCACCCTATCGGTGAAATCGCCCCGCCCCGGCCCTTGCTATCAGCCGTTCCCGGCTTGTAGGCCGCGCGTCACTTGCTCAGTTCGACGGCCTTGTTCAGCGCGTCCTGCAGCTTCTTCTGCGCGTCGCCGTATGCGGACCAGTCGCCGTTCTTCATGGCGGTCTGGCCGTCCTGCATGGCCTTGGACGCGTCGTTGAGCGCCTGCTGCAGTTCCGGACTGCGCTGCGCGCCCGACATCGAACCGGAATCCGACTTGCCGGACGTGCCGGTACCGCCGGACGAGTCCGTGGCGTCCTTGCCGGATGTGCCGGACGAGTCGGTCTTGGCCTGCGTGTTGCCCGAAGCGTGATCGGCGTCACCGGCGTTCGCGCCGGAATCGCCGCCGAACACCTGGTCGAGCGCCTCGTCCAGCGTGTCGGCGAACCCGACCTGATCGCCGAACGCGACGAGCACCTTCTTGAGCAGCGGGAACGACGTGGCGCCGGAGGATTTCACGTACACCGGCTGCACGTACACCAGACCGCCGCCCAGAGGCAGGGTCAACAGGTTGCCGCGCACCACGTTGGTGGAACCGGATTGCAGCAGGTTGAGCTCCTTGGAGACGTCGGCGTCGGCGTTGAAGTTGTTCTGCGCCTGGCCGGGGCCCGGCACGTTCGAATCCTTCGGCAGCTCCTGCAATCGTATGGTGCCGTAGTTCGGGCCGATCTTGCCCGCCGTCGAACCGGCGTCGGAATCCACCGACAGGAAGCCGGTGAGGATCTCACGCGTGGACGTGCCCGCGGGGATGTACGAGGAGGTCAGCGAGAACACCGGCTCCTTCGTGCCGCCCGTCTGCAGGGTCAGGTAGTAGGGCGGCTGCAGGATGTCCTCGGACTGTGCCTGCTTCGATTCGGTCGGGTCGACCGGCGTCTGCCAGAAATCCTCGCCCGAATAGTACTGGCTGGCGGAGGTCACATGATATTGGGCGAGCAGTTCGCGCTGCACCTTGAACAGGCTCTCCGGGTAGCGCAGGTGGCTCATCAGGTCGCCGGAGATCTCGGACAGCTGGTGGTACTGGCCGGGGAAGATCTTCTCCCACGCCTTGATCACCGGGTCCGTGTTGTCCCACACGTACAGGTCGACGGAACCGTCATACGCGTCGACGGTCGCCTTGACGGAGTTGCGGATGTAGTTCGCCTTCTGCGTGCCCAGTCCCTTGACCGTGCTGGAGGTCACGGTGGTGGAATCCTGGGTGGCGGAGCCGAGTTCGGCCATCTGCGAGTACGGGTAGGCGTCGGAGGTGGTGTAGCCGTCCACGATCCACTTGACGCGGCCATCCACCACGGCCGGGTACACGCGCCCGTCCAACGTGAGATAGGGCGCAACCTTGGCGACACGTTCGCGCGGCGAACGGTCGTAGAGGATCTGGGACTGGGAGGTCACGCGGTCGGAGAACAGGATCTGGTCGGAGCCGAAACGGATCGCGTACAGCAGCCTGGAGAACAGGTTGCCCACGGAGGGGCCGCCGTTGCCCTTGAACGTGGTGCTCGCGCCCTGGGAACCGGTCGGATAGTCGAACTCCCAGGAGTCGGTGCCTTCCGGGGCGCCGACGATGGAGTATTCACTCATGTTCGGCGAGAAGTAGATGCGCGGCTCATAATGTTCTGATTCGGTGAGCTTGCCCTGGGTGGGGATGCCGGATTCGAAGAAGCGCGGCTGGCCGTCCGACGTCACCTGGCTGCCGTAGGCCGCCACGACGCCGTAGCCGTGCGTGTACACGGTGTGGTCGTTCACCCAGTTGCGGTTGTCGTTGCCGTCGAGGTTGAGCTCGCGGGCCGCGATCACCGTGTCCTGGCTGGTGCCATCGATGTTGTATTTGTCGACGGTGAGCGAGTCGGCGAACGTGTAGTACTGCTTGGACTGCTGCAGCTGCTTGAAGGTCGGGGACACGACCTGCGGGTCGAGCAGTCGGATCTGCGCGGTGCTTTCGCTTTCCGAGCGCAATGCTCCCTGCTTGCCCGTGGTGGTGGCCTTGTACTGCTCGGTCTTGAGCTTGCCCAGGCCGTAGGCGGCGCGGGTGGCGTCGATGTTGCGCTGGATGTACGTGGATTCCATCTCCTGGGCGTTCGGGTTCACGCGGAAACGCTGCAGCAGGGCCGGCCATGCGATGGTCAGCACCATGGAGACGATGACGGTGACGGCGATGGCGATCAGCGGCGTGCGCCACGCCTTCAACGCGGTGGAGGCGCGCACGCCGATCGGGGCGCTGCCCTCAAGGGCGTGCGAGCGCATGAGCCATACGCCCAGCACCACGCCGAGCACGGCGATCAGCACGGCCATGATGAACGTGACGGGGATGGTGGCGTTGACGGTGGTGTAGGTCGCGCCGGTGATGCGCGAGCCTTCGGCGGTGAGGGTGGAGAACACGCCGAGCGCGATCTGCGCGGCCCAGCCGAACATGTTGAGCATCAGCCAGATGGCGATCTGCCTGCGGGCGCGTTTGGTGATGGCGAACAGACCGCGGCCGTTCACCGGCATGGTGATGCGGATGCCGCCCATCATCCCATGGGTCGCGACGGAGAACACCAGACCGACGAGCAGCAGGGTGGACAATGCGGAGGCCATGAGTTTCAGGCCGGGCAGGATGAACACGTAGAAGCCGTTGTCGATGCCGAACTGCGGGTCCTTGACGCCGAAGGGCTGGGCGTTGAACATGAGCAGGACCTGGGACCAGTCGAGGTTGAAGCGGGCGCCGAACACCACGCCGACCACGGCGGAGACCGCCACGGCCACGCGGCGGGCGTGCTTGGAGCTGACCGATTGCTTGATCTCGACCACATTGTCGTTCACGCGGATGCTGGAGCCGTCCGCCGCGGCGGGGCGGGCGCGGATCGCGAGCCATGCAGCGATAAAGCCCACGACGGCGGTCACCAGCGCGTACGCGGCCCACAGGCCGACCTTCACGCCGAGCTGCGTCCACACGACCGACTGGAAGCCGAGCTGGCCGTACCACATGAGGTCGGTGATGAACTGCGAGAGCCCGAAGAACAGGCCCACGATGATGGCGAGCGCGAGCACCACGCCGATGAGGATCTTCGTGCCGCGGCCGGTCGACTGCGACGGCTTGCGCGTGATGCGCGGCGCACCGGGCCTTCCGGCGCCGGGGCGGGGGGTGTTGGGACGGGGGGACGCGCCTGAGCCGGCGTCGTCGCCGTCCGTTTCGATGTTGACGACGATCGGGTCGTCGTCGGGATTCTTGCGGCCACGGTTCGGATTGCGCGGATCGAAATCCGGATCGAACATGCCGAACATATCAAAGAAGGACATGCCACCAAGAGTACAGATAGGTGCCGAGTGCGACCGTTGTTCGCTGGGGACTGAATTTCCGCCGTGCGCGAAGCCGCCGACCTGGCAGGCCGCCCCTTCCCCGCCGTTCCCATGGCCGTTCCCCTCACGGGTATCCTCCTCATGGGTATCCTCCTCATGGGTATCCTCCTCATGGGTATCCTCGAAGGAGAAGGAACGAAGGGCAGGAGCACCCATGACCATCATCTCCACCGCACGCAGCCGCAGGAGGGAGCGCATATTGCGCGCCGTCGCTGTCATCGCCGTCATCGCGATGATCGCCACGCTGGCAGGATTGGGAATGCTGTGGATGAGAATACGGGATACCAACGGTTCCGGAGGCATCCCCGCTTCGGGCACAAGATCCAGGACGACCACCCTTGCCGGAGACCTGTCCAAATCCTCGGCCCCGGCACCCGACATGACGCCCGCCAGCAGGGTGCGCCGCGCCGTCGCCGCGATGAGCATGGAGGAACGCGTCGGCCAGCTCGTCATGGCCTCGCTTTCCGCCGGCACGGACCCCTCCAGTCTTGAGGACGCGATCCGCAACCGGCATGTGGGATCGGTGCTCATCATCGGCAACTGGACCAACGGCACCGCGGGCGTGCGGCAGGCCACCGACGCGCTGCAATCGTATGCGCCCGCGAACAACAAGCTCCTCATGACCACCGATCAGGAAGGCGGCCAGGTGCAGCATCTCACGGGAGCCGGGTTCTCCACCATGCCCAGCGCCACCCAGCAGGGGGGGATGGGCGCCGACCAGCTGCGCCAATCCGCGGCCGTATGGGGTGGGCAACTCGCCCAGGCCGGCATCAACGTCGACCTCGCCCCCGTGGTCGACACCGTCACCGTGCCCCGCGCATCGAACGCCCCGATCGGCGCACTGGACCGTGACTTCGGCCTCGACGCGGCGGGCAACGCCTCGCACGCCACCGCCTTCATCCAAGGCATGCGCGACGCCGGCGTGCAAACCTCCATCAAACACTATCCCGGCCTCGGTTCCGTGACCGGCAACACCGACTTCACCGCGGACGGCATCCTCGACACCACCACCATGCTCGACGGCGACACCATCAACGCGTTCGGCACGGTCATCACCGACGCGCAACCGGGCATGGTGATGATGGCATTGGCCACCTATCAGGCCATCGACCCGAGCACCCCGGCCGCATTCTCCCCGACGATCATCGACGGCTACCTGCGGGCCAGGCAGGGCTATCAGGGCGTGGTGACGTCCGACTCGCTCTCCGCGGCGGCATTGGGCGGCTTCCAGCCAAGCGAATTGGGTGTGAGGCTGGTCGAGGCCGGCGGCGACCTCGCCTGCATCGGCGCACCCGACTACGTCATGCCGATCCTCGACGGGCTGAACGCCAAGGCCGCCTCCGACGAGGCGTTCGCGGCCAAGGTGACGCGCAGCGCGGAACGCGTCCTCACGCTCAAATACCAGATGGGCCTCGCCGGCTGAGCCGCACGGACGCACGCAATACACGCCGCACGGCACACGGCACACGACCAGCCACGGAGAACAACGGAGAACACGCCCGCGCATCACACGAATGACGGCCGGCCGCCCCAACACGGGACGACCGGCCGTCAACGTCTCACAACCGAAAACCGCTACCCGCGGTACAGGCCATGCTTGCTGATGTACTGCACCACGCCATCCGGCACCAGATACCACACCGGCTCGCCGGCCTTCGCGCGGCGACGCACATCCGTCGAACTGATCGCCAACGCCGGAATCTCCAACGTATCGACCTTGCCCTCCGGCAGCTTCACACCCTCGGGCGAGGAATACCCCGGCCGCGTGACCGCCACGAAATGCGCCAGATTCCACATGCGATCGGCATCCTTCCACTGCATGATCTCCGCCACCGCATCCGCGCCGGTGATGAAGAACAGTTCCGCATCCGGATGCTGCGCCCGCAGATCACGCAACGTATCAACCGTGTACGTGATGCCCGGACGGTCGATATCCACACGCGACACCGTGAACTTCGGATTCGATGCCGTGGCGATCACCGTCATCAGATACCGGTCCTCTGCGTTCGTCACATGCTTGTCCAGCTTGAACACCGGGCGGCCCGTCGGCACGAACACCACCTCGTCGAGGTCGTACACCCACGCCACCTCGGATGCGGCCACCAAATGCCCGTTATGAATCGGATCGAACGTGCCGCCCATGATGCCGATACGCGGGCGCACATGCCAATTGCCACGCGCGGAACGCCACGCATTGCCCGACGTGACCACGGAAACGGCGGGCTTGCCGGCGACCGGGCCATCCGACAGGTCGGCCATACGGCGCTCGTCAGGTGCCATCGTCATGCACGCTCCCCCTGCTGCGCCTCACGATCCTGATCGTCACGCTCGCGTTCGATCTCCTCGGCGGTCGGACTGCCGTCCTTCGGGTCGATCTTGCCCATGTCCTCATCCCATTCGTCCTGCACCACACGACGGATCTCCGCGAACGTGGGCAGCGGGAAGTCAGGCTGGTACAGGCGGCGTACCTCGGCCACATGCTCGGTGATGCGGATCAGCGTGTCGGTCATGTCATCCACGTCGCCCGCACGTTCGAACGCGGTGAACTTGGCGATGTACTCCTCCATGAGTTCCATGTGACGGCGCACCGTTTCGAACTGTTCGTCGTCCACGTCGACCACGCCCTCGCCGTCCTCCTCGGGCCAGCCGATGAGCACTGCGTCGGCGTATTCGAGCGAGGCCCGCTGCGGGGCGGTGGCGATGCCGTCCTCGATCTGCACCAGGAACACGTACCGGACGATGCTCAGGCGTTCCGACGCGATCTTCATGACGCACCGGGGGTTGCTGAAGTTCATGTCGGGGCGCAGCTCCTCGACCGGCGTGCTCATGCCGTCGTTCGGCAGGCCGGCCGCGACGCTGGGCTTCGCACCCATCTGCCCGCCGTCCTCACCGGCATCGGCACCGTTCCTCATGTTCGCTTCATTCGCTTCGCTCATGCGCGTACCTGTCCTTGTCCGTATCCGATCCATTTCGTGGTGGTCATTTCGGTCAATCCCATCGGTCCCCTCGCATGCATCTTCTGCGTGGAGATGCCGAGCTCGGCGCCGAAACCGAAGACGCCGCCGTCGGTGAAGCGCGTGGAGGCGTTCACCATCACCACCGCGGAGTCGACGCGTGCGGTGAACTCCTCGATGGCCGCGTAATCCTCGGAGATGATCGACTCGGTATGGCCCGTGGAATGCCTGTTGATGTGCCCGATCGCCTCGTCAAGCGAATCGACGACCTTGACGCCCATGGTCAAGGCGAGGTATTCGGTGTCCCAATCCTCATCGGTGGCGTGCACGAGCAGCTGCGGGTCGTGCCCGGGCATGGCGTCGATGATCGCGTAGGCGCGTTCGTCCGCATGTAATTCCACGCCGGCGTCCATCAGCGCCTTGGCGGCGAGCGGCAGGAACTCCCCGGCGACATCGCGGTGCACGATCAGCTTCTCGGCGGCGTTGCACACGCCGATGCGCTGCGTCTTGGCGTTGATGATGATCGGGATGGCCTTGGCCGGGTCGCCCGCGCGATCCATGTAGATGTGCACGTTGCCCGCTCCCGTTTCGATGACCGGCACCTTCGAGTTGGCGACGACCGCCTGGATCAGGCCGCGACCGCCGCGGGGCACCAGCAGGTCGACGTGCCCACGCGCCTGCATCATGGCCGTCGCGCCGTCACGTCCGAAATCGTCGACGGACTGCACCAGCGCGCCATCGAACCCCTGCGCACGCAACGCCCCGCCGATCACGTCGAGCGTGGCGGCATTGGTGCGTTCGGCGGCATGACCGCCACGCAGCATGGCCGCATTGCCTGACTTCAGGCACAGGCTCGCCACATCCACCGTGACGTTCGGACGCGCCTCGTAGATCATGCCGATCACGCCGATCGGCACGCGCGTCTGCGTCAATCGCATGCCGTTGGGCAGCGAATAGCCGCGCACGATCTCACCGACCGGATCGGGCAGGGAGGCGACATGGCGCACGCCGTCGGCGGCGGCACGCACACGCTCCTCATCGAATTTCAGCCTGTCGAGCTTACCCTCGTCCATGCCGCCTTCGCGCGACCTGCGCATATCGACGGCGTTGGCTTCGGCGATGACGCCGGCATTGGCGTCAAGCGCGTCAGCGATGGCGAACAGCAGCGCGTTCTTCGTGTCGGTGGTGGCGCGGGCGAGAACGGACTGCGCCTTGGCCGCGGCGTCGGCACGGGCGCACACCCGTTCGAAAATCTCTTGGAATTCCATGCGCCCCAGCCTACCCCATACCGCCCGCAAAACCGAAGCCGCGTCAAAACCACGGGGTGACACACGGGGATGGATCCACGACCGAGGCCGGTGCTGATACGGACGGAACGCGGGGTACCCGCCGGCCGCTTGCGGGGCGCATCCACGAAACGGACCGCGGAAGCGCCCGCGACGAGTGCGGGAACACACGAAGGAACCTACACGGAAACACACGCAGGAACACGGCAGCCGCCGCCCCCACGGCGCCCCTATGGAAATGGACACCGCCCGCCCACTGCCTACGGTTGCCGGTAAACTAACGCCTGTTGAACCTCAACGTCAAAGATTCTTAACCGTAAGGATTATTGTGACCACGTTCCATTCCACGCGAAACACCACCGATTCACTCACCTCCAAGCAGGCCATTCGCCTCGGACTCGCCGACGACGGCGGTCTGTTCGTCTCCGACCAGCTCGGCGAAACCAAGGTCGCCATCGACAACCTCGCCGGCATGTCCTATCAGGCCATCGCCCAGCGCGTGCTCGGCGCACTGCTGCCCGACTTCACCGACAAGGAACTCGCGCAGTGCATCGCCGAAGCATACGGCGACCAGTGGCTCGACGAGAAGATCACCCCCGTCAAGCCGCTCGGCGACGACTTCGTCATGGAACTCTTCAACGGCCCGACCTCCGCATTCAAGGACGTCGCCCTCCAGATCCTCCCCCGCTTCATGGCCCGCACCACCCCCGCCGACGGCGACCCGGACGAGAAGATCATGATCGTCACCGCCACCTCCGGCGACACCGGCAAGGCCGCACTCGCCGGCTTCGCGGACGCGGCAGGCACCGGCATCACCGTCTTCTACCCGGAAGGCAAGGTCAGCCAGGTGCAGGAACTGCAGATGACCACCCAGGCCGGCTCCAACGTGAACGTGTGCGCGGTCAAGGGCAACTTCGACGACGCCCAGTCCGCTGTCAAGCGCATCTTCGGCGACAAGGAACTCGCCGAACGACTCGCCGGCGACGCGCACGTGGTGCTGTCCTCCGCGAACTCCATCAACGTGGGTCGTCTGGTGCCGCAGGTCGTCTACTACTTCTCCGCCTACGCGCAGTTGCTCGAAAAGCAGGTCATCAACGTGGGCGACGAAGTCGAATTCGTCGTGCCGACCGGCAACTTCGGCGACATCCTCGCCGGCTACTACGCCAAACTGCTCGGCCTGCCCGTCAAGCACCTGATCGTCGCCTCCGACAAGAACAACGTACTGTTCGACTTCCTGACCACCGGCACCTACAACCGCCAGCGCCCGTTCTTCCAGACCATCAGCCCGTCGATGGACATCCTCGTCTCCTCCAACCTGGAACGCATGCTGTACTACCTGTCCGACAAGGACGCGCGACTCATCTCCATGCTCATGAACGACCTCAAGCAGTGGGGCGCGTACGAGGTTCCGGGCAGCCTGCTCGCCAAGATCCGCCAGATCTTCGGCACCGGCTGGGCCGACGAGAACCAGGTGCGCGAGATGATCGCCGACTGCTGGAACAAGAACCATTACGTGATCGACCCGCACACCGCATGCGGCTACTTCGTCATGCAGCAGATGCCGCGCGACCCGCTGACCCCGCGCGTGCTGCTCGCCACCGCCAGCCCGTACAAGTTCCCGCGCGTGGTGAATGAGTCCCTGGGCCTCGACGCCACCGGCACCGACTTCGCATGCATGGACGTGCTCGCCGAGGCCACCGGCACCACCGCCCCAGCCGCCCTGCGTGGACTGGAGCACGCCGACGTGCGCTTCAGCAACGTGGTGGAGGTCGACGGCATGTCCGGCTTCGTGGAGAATGCGGCCAAGGCGCTGTGACCACACTTCCGTGACCGTACTTCCGGTCATTTCGACCGGCTTTCCGGCTTTCCGGCTTTCCGACGAGCGAACGGCGGAAAGCCGGAAACCCGCAGGTTCTACAAAACCTGCATCCCCAAAATCTGCAGAATCGAAGACCCCCGATCGCATCACACATGGCGCTCGCAGCCATGACGCGGCCGGGGGTCTTCCCGCTGTCCCGTCTTCCCGACCGGTTCGCCGACTGGTTTCCCAGCCGTCCTCCCTACCGTTTCGCTGACCGGTTCCCTACCGCTTCGTCTCCCGTTTCGCCGAGCGCGATACGCATCGCCGAAAATTCATCTCCCCGTAACATCACATGCGGTTTCGCCGTTTTCGTCCGCTACTATACGGAACGCGGAGGCGAAAGCAGTATGATGAAACCCTTGAACGGCACCATGACCGACGGCACCGACGAACGCGGAACACGCATCGACATCGACGGCAACAGCAGCAGCACCAGCACACTTGGAAACGGCACCGGCAAAGCACCGAAGGACCGGCTCATCACCCGCGATGTGGCGCTGGTCATGCTGGCCACCTTCTTCTTCATGTCAAGCAACATGATCGTCACGCCGATCGTGGCGGGCTATGGGGAATCCCTCGGCGCCACCGGCATGATGATGGGCGCAATCGCCGGTGTGATGAGCTTCGTATCGCTGTTTTGCCGCCCCATCGCAGGCAACCTGTCGGATCTGGTGAGCAAGCGTCTGCTCGTGGCGACCGGCACGCTGCTGTACATCACGGCCGGCATCATGTACTGTCTCGCGAACTCCACCGGCATGCTCATCGCGGCGCGCGTGGTCAACGGTCTCGGATTCGCCTGCGGTTCGGTATGTCTGGCGACATGGGTGTCACTGCTGCTGCCGATCCGGCATATGGGCGCGGGCATGGGCCTGTACGGCATCGTGAACGCACTGGCCATCGCCGTCGGACCGGCGCTCGGCATCCGTCTGCACCAACTGATCGGCTACCATCTGACCTTCGTGTCGTCGCTGGCGATGAACATCTGCACGCTGATCGTCGTGTTGCTGGTGCGCAACGGCGGCAAACCGGCGCGGAAAAGCGCCCACGGCGACTCCGGCACGCATCGTCCGATCGGCAAGCACATGCGGCACCGTCTGCGCTTGCGGAATCTGGTGGAGCCGCGCGCGATTCCGCTTGTCATCGTGTTCATGATGTTCGCCATCCCCTACTACGCGAATCAGTCGTTCCTTGTCGATTACATCGGCGCGCGGCACCTCGCGGCGTCATCCGACCTGTTCTTTGTGTTCTACGCGGTGGCGCTGCTCATCATGCGACTCACACTCAAGGACCTGTTCGACAGCAAGGGATTCCGCTTCTGGCTGATCGTGGCCTCAATCGCGATGTTGGCATGCCTGGCGTTCCTCGGCGGCATGACGAACGACTGGTATCTGCTCGGCGCCGGCATCGGCATGGCGGGAAGCTACGGTCTGATGAGCTCGGTGACGCAGGCGCAGGCCGTGGTGATCGCGGGGCGCGAGCGCAGCGGACTGGCGAACAGCACCTACTATATGGGCATCGATTTGGGTATGGCGCTGGGACCGGTGCTGGCGGGCGTGTGCTACGGCCATCTGCCGATCGCATGGTTCTACCCCGTGTTCATGGTGGTGGTTCCGATCGCGTGGGTGATTTACCTGTGGTTCGCGCATATGATTCACGGGCGGCGGTAGGTTCTGCGGAATTTGCGGGTTCTGTTCTGCGGGTTCTGCGGAATTTGCGAAATCTGCGGAGTTTGCTGAGCGGACGGATGACGGCGCGACTCCGGATCGGTGGGTACCATCGTTCCCCATGACGAGGAAGAAGACACGAACATCAGGCAACCCAGCGAATCCGACCAATCTCAATCCGGTGGTGGCGGATTTACTTAGGAAACGTGGCGGCGCAAGCGGGTTCCCGCAGGTTCGCGGGCGCGTCGGATCGGCGATGCCGTTCAAGGCGACCGGCCACAAGGGCGGCATCAGCAGGCAGGGTTCCAAGCGCGGCTGACCGCGGGCGGGACGGAATGCCGGAATGACCAAAACCATAACGATGAGGAGCGCATCATGTTGATTCGACATGCCACGATGAATGATCTGACCGCCATTGCAACGGTCGAGGCCGCATGTTTCCCCGCCGCGGAAGCCGCGGGCGCCGACGCGCTGCGCAACCGTCTCGCGGTGTATCCGGACTGCTTCTGGCTGATGATCGATGATGGGCGGAACGGTGACGTCATTCCCGCCGATGCCGCTAATGCGACCGATGTAACCGATTGTGGTTCCGCCGATGCCGCCGACCGTACCCATGACGGGCGTCTGGTCGCGTTCATCAACGGATTCGTGACCGACTCCCCCGATCTGACAGACGCCATGTATGACGATGCCGGCCTGCATGAGCCGGACGGTGCGTGGCAGATGATCTTCGGCGTGGATACCGCGCCCGCATACCGGCATCACGGTTATGCGAGCACGCTGATGCGGCGCGTGATCGACGATGCGCGTGCCGCCGGACATGCCGGACTGGTGTTGACCTGCAAGGATCGGCTCATCGGCTTCTACGCCCGCTTCGGATATCAGGATGAAGGCGTATCCGAGTCCACCCACGGCAATGTCGTCTGGCATCAGATGCGCCTATGCTTCTGACCCGACGTCTCTCCCGTTTCCTTCCCTAATGTTTCCTCCCCTCCTGGCTCAATCCCCTCCACCCATCCACGGAATCGGACAGAATAAGCCCAATTTTGCATGAAAGGGAACGAGGGCTTGCTTATTCCCCTAAATTCGCGGTGGAAATGGAAGTTCATGCATGCAGGCGGGACGAAAACCTCCGTGGAACCACCTATCCGGCTTATATATGGCAGATTTGAAGGGTTGATTTTTGCTAAGTGACTTATATATGGCACCCAAATCGCGATATACCAAGTACAAGCCATGGAATTGCAACGCTTGTACTTGGCATATCGCAGCAGACATGCCATATATAAGCCACTTAGTATTTCCCGACCCGGGAATCTGCCATATATAAGCGAGTTAGCACAAGTCAGCCGTTCAGACGCCTCCTTAAACCTGCTCCGGCCTCAGTCGGCTCCGTGCTAGCCTCTCCCGGCACCGATTAACAGGCGCCAACCTGCCAGCAGGCATGCCGAACTGCGATGGAAGGATAGTCAGGGATGATGCGGGGCGGGCATGTCGTGGATTTTGGCGGTAAGGCGATCGGCTTCGATTTTCCACACGGTCACGCTACCCACCTGTCGATCGGTGAATTCGACATGATCCGCGCCGGCCTGATGCGCCATCAGCAGTTGCAGCCCATGCCGCGCCTCGGCCAGATCGGTCACGATACTCGCCGTGCCGTTGCCGATGACCGATTTGAATGCCTCGCTCCAATTGCACGGGGTGCGTCCCTCGACGACCGCGCAATCCGTTTCCATCTCGAATGCCACCGCGAGCGCGTTGCTTGCGGCGCGGATGGCATCGAGCTTGCGCCCGACCGGCGCGGAATGCAGGTACAGAGTCAGCGTGCCGTCGTTTTCGAATTTGTATCCGAAATTCATCGGCACGATGGTCAGGCCTTCGACGTCGACGTACGACACACGCACGATGCGGCATGCCGCGACGATGCCCGCGATGGCGCTGGCGTCCGTCACTTCCCTGTCGGCCCGGCGCATCCTGCGGCGTTCGCCCGCCACGGTCCGTTCATGGTTACGCCGGGTCGGCGTGTCCCGCATATCCGTCATATTGCGCTCCTTCAAGTCGGGCCGGACCGAAGCGGGACGGAACCAATCGAACCGGATCGAACTAATCGGGACGAACCGAATCACGCCAAACCACGCCGAACGACATCAAGCCGCATCAGGCCACATCAAGCCGCAAACCGCATCAAACAGAACGGCTTTCAGCGCCGGCCATCCCACTGGGGTTTCCAGGAATACTGCATATCGTAGGCGCTCGCCCAGAACATGTATTCGTTCTGCACGCCGTTGTAGAAGATCTCCTCAAGCTCGTTCAGGCGCTCCTCACCCAGGCCCTGCACCATGCGTTCGATGTGTTCGATCAGCCACACGGAGCTCTGCCAGAACTCCTCCGTCTTGTACATGTCGACCCAGCTCTGGTACGGGTTGGAGTCGAGCGTGTCGGCGAATTCCTTGGCGAGCCGCTGCCCATAATCCGCATACACCCATGCGCAGGGCAGCACCGCCACGAGGATGTCAAGCAGGTCGCCGCCGTATGCGATGGCGAGGATGTCGGAGGTGTAGGCGCGCGCGAACGCGGACTGGCGCACGTTGTTCATCTCCTCCTCGCTCACGCCGTAACCGGCCATGTACTTGCGGTGCACGGAGGACTCCACGTTGAAGATGGCGTTCTGCACATTGACCATGAAGCGCATGACTTCGGGATCATTGGTTTTGGTGAGCGCCAGCGCGTGCACTTTGGCGTAGTCGGCAAGGTAACGATAGTCCTGCAGCAGGTAGAAGGCGAAACGCTCCTGCTTGAGCGTGCCTTGGCCGAGTTCGCGCAGGAACGGCTGGTTGTAGCCGTCCTCCCAGACCATGTCGGCGGCGTCGCGCAGTCGGCGGGCGAACGGCGGAAGATTGTCGAGTCGGATGCCCTTGGCGGGGTCGAATGCGGAATCGAACGCGGAATCGGACGGATTGTCGATGATGTTGTCAGAAGCCATGGTCGCCATGGGCTTGCCTCCCTACGCTGGTATTAACCATCAGGTTCTAAGGGTCAGGCGTATGCCTTTCTCAACCCGTCCGCGAGCGCCGCGCGACGCACGTATGCGAAGCCGTGCAAGGTCGGACAGGTTCCCCTGCAATTACAGCGCCTCATTATGGCAATACGCACCGACCGACCAGCCGACCGTCAACCGACCGCCCCGCCTATGCCTCCGGCCACAGGCGCGGCGCGTCGTGGAAGTCGAACATCACGCCGTCCGCCAGAGCGCATATGGCGTCCCACTGCCCGTCCGAGGAGTCGTCGTGCATGGCCCACGCCCACATACCCACGGATTTCGCGGAGCGGATGCCTTCCAGAATGTCCTCGAACACCACGCATTCGCTCGTCTCGGCGCCGAGACGGGATGCCGCGAGCAGGTACACGTCCGGCTTGTCCTTGCCGACACCGTGCACGTCGTCCACCGAGACGATCGTGTTGAAGAAGTCGAAGATGCCCACGTGTTTCATGGCGGGTTCGCGCAGCGACGGCGTCAATGATGTCGCGATCGCGAGTTTCACGCCCGCATCGCGCAGGTATGTGAGGTATTCCACCGCGCCCGGTTTGGCTTCGACCATGGTCGCGTACGCTTCGTGCGCCATGTCGTCCCATTCGGCCATCACCGCTTCGGGCGTCTCGTCCAAGCCGAAACGGTCGATGGTGTATGCGGCGACCTGTTGGAACGGCATGGCGCTGATGGTGGGCACGTAGTCGTCGGGGACGTCGAACCCGCGTCTGGACAGGAAGTCCATGTCGATCTGGTCCCACACGCCCATGGAGTCGAGCAGGGTGCCGTCAAGGTCGAAGATGGCGGCCTTGGGCGACGTGGACGGGACGGACGGCGTGGACGGGGCGGACGGCGCGGACGCGTCGGCTCCGCCGGTTCCGGCGTGTGTGGGGGTGGGTTCGGCGGCTGCTAGTCGATTGATGCCGGTTTTGTTCATGATGACCTCGTTCGCTGATCGTGTTGTCGACTTCGTTCGGTTGTTCCGATTGGCCGGATGCCTGGACTGTTCGCGTGTTCACCGCGCCGGTGCGTTCGTGGGACGGGCGGGAGATAGGTCGGGCGGGGCAGGTCGGGCGAGCCGGAACAGGGGACCGGCCAGCCACCCGTTGTTCCGCCCGCCTCCAGCGTGATTTCCCTACATCGCGGTTTCCCTCCAGCGCGGATTCCCTACAGCGTGGATTCCTCCAGCAGTTCCCGCGCGTGGTCGAGTGATGTCTCGGTCGCGCTGCCGGACAGCATGCGGGCGATTTCGCCGATGCGTGTCTCACCGGTCACTTCGGTGACGGTGGTTTCGACCATGCCGTCATCGGGGTTTTCGGCTTTGGCGACCACGAACTGCTTATCCGCCCAGGACGCGACCTGCGCCAGATGGGTCACGACGATCACCTGCGCGTCCTCGGCGAGCCTGGCCAGACGGCGCCCCAATTCCACGGCGGCCTTGCCGCCCACGCCGGCGTCGACCTCATCGAAGATGAACGTCATGCCGCCTGCGTTCCCGCGCTGTTCGGCCGCGACAAGCTCCAACGCGAGCATCAGTCGGCTCAGCTCGCCGCCGGACGCGCTTTTGCCCATCGGCAGTTCCGGCGAACCGGGGAACGGCGTGAACAGGAATTCGATATCGTCACCGCCATGCGGGCCGAGCGGCCCCGTGGGCCCATCGCCCTCATGTTCCGTCACGCGGATGCGCAGCGACGCGCCGCTCATCGCCAACGATTCCAGTTCCTCGCTGACATGCGTGCCCAACTGCCCGGCGGCCTGTTCACGCGCATCATGCAACGTTTCCGCGGCGGCGAGCGCCTCCCGGTACAGGCGTTCGCGTTCGGACTCCAGCTGCGCCACCTTTTCGGGCGAGGCGTCGAGATCCTCCACGTCGAATGCGGCCTTGTCGCGCCAGGCGATCACGTCGGACAGTTCCGGCCCCCACCGGCGCATGAGCTCGTTGAGGTCGTGGATGCGCCCGTTGATCCGGTCGAGGTCCTCCACGTCGCCTTCGCCGTCCAGTTCCTGGGCGAGGGCGAATACCACGTCGGTCAGGTCGGCCGCGATGGATTGCAGGCGTACCGCCTGCTCTTCGAACACTCCCCCGACGCGGATGCCTTGCAGCGCCTGCACCGCGCGGTTCACCAGGTCGACCGCGGAGACGGCGTCCGAATCCACGTTCACCTGTGAAGCGTCCAATGCGGCCAGGGCCGTTGAGACTCCTTGGGTGATCGCCGCGGCGTTCTCGATGCGGTCGCGCTTGTCCTTGAGTTCCTTGTCTTCGCCCGGCTGCGGGTCGATCTGGTTGATGCGTTCTATGGATTCGCGCAGATAGTCGGCCTGCTGGCATGCGGCGGCTTCCTGGGAGCGCAGTTTCGTCAGGCGCGCGTCCATCGCCGCCAGGGCTTCCCATGCACGCTGGTAGGCGGCGAGCTGCTTGTCGTCACCGGCGGCCATGTCGAGGAATTCGCGTTGCCGTGCCGCTGATGCGATGCGCAGCTGATCGGTCTGGCCGTGCACGGTGATGAGTTCGCCCGCCACCGATGCCAGTACCGAACGGGGTACGGTTTTGCCGCCGAGTACGGCGCGGGATCGACCGGAGGCTGATACGACGCGCGAGAGGAACAATTCGCCGTCTTCTGGCGTGATGCCGGCGTCCTCGGCGTATCGCACGGCCTTGCTGGCCGTGTTGGAAGCGGTGGGTGCGGTAGGCACGGCGGGTGCGGTCGTGTCGCTATCGGTGTCACCGGCGGCGTCAGGAACGGCGAACACGCCCTGCGACCAGGCTTCGCCCGCGCCGGAGGAGACGCGCGAACCGGATGCCGTGCCGCCGGAGATGAGTCGGATGGCGGAGAGCAGCATGGATTTTCCGGCACCGGTTTCGCCGGTGATGGCGGTCAAGCCAGCCGCCGGGGTGATCTGCGCGGAATGGATCGGTCCGAGATTGCGTACGGAGAGTTCTTCCAGCATCAGCGGCCGCTCCCGTTGCCGTCAGGCGTCTCACGTCCGTCAGACGTCTCACGCCCACCAGATGTCTCATGTCCGTCAGACGCGTAATGCGCACCATGCGCGTTACGGTCCATACTGCATCCCGAACCCCCGCCGCGGGCCGCCTTGCCCCGGTTCGCCTGTTCGCGCCAGCCGACCACGGGAAGGTCGAATTTGCTGACCAGTCGGTTGGTGAACGGCACGCCGGAAAGACGCGCCAGCCGCAGCATGTCGCGCGACGCCCTGACTTCGATGCGGGTGCCCTTGGGCAGCGAGCGCTGCCTGCGCCCGTCACAGCAGATCCAACCGTCGGATACGGAGCTGTCCAGAATGTCGAGCGTGAACGTGGATTCGGCGCCGATGACCAGAGGTCGGGCGAACAGCGCGTGCGCGGCCAGCGGGGTCAGTTGCAGGGCCTTCACGTTCGGCCAGATGATGGGCCCGCCCGCGGAGAAGGCGTAGGCGGTCGACCCGGTGGGCGTGGATACGATCACGCCGTCCGCGCCGAAGGAGCTCATTTCCACGTCGTCCACGCGGATGGACAGTTCCACCATTTTGCCGCGGGTTTCGCGTTCCAGCGTGATGTCGTTGAGCGCCCAATCCTCGATCGGCTCGTTGGCGCCGGGCAGCCACACGTCCACGTGCGCGATCATGCGTTCGTCGATTGAATAGTCATGGTCCGCGACCCGTCGGATCGCCTCGCTCATCTGGAAGCTTTCGAATTCGGCGAGGAAGCCCACATGCCCGAGGTTCACGCCGAGGATCGGCACTTCGGTGCAGTGCACGAGTTCGGCCGCGCGCAGGATCGTGCCGTCGCCGCCGAGCACAACGACGATTTCGGTATTGTCCGAAACGCGCGGGGACGGCGTGCCGAATGCGGGCGGGTCGACGTTGTCGATGATGGTGACCTCGAATCCGGCCGACCTCAATTGTTCGACGGCCTCACTGACCACCGTGCCGCTTTGGCGCAACCTGCTATGCGTCACGACCACGGCGTTGCGTCTCGTCATACGATGCTCTCCATCCCCGTTTTTCGTACATGATCCGTGCGATTCGACGTATTCGGTCACACTATGCATTATCCTAATCGTTTGTTCGAACCGTCGCGTCTCATACCGCCATCGGGTGAACGGCTTGAGCCGACCACGGTCTAGAATGTCGTACGGCGGAAGATCATGTATTGCGCAATGTTAGGAGGGTTCCGTGGCACGTGACCTTGATGAACCCGTGGAGGCGAGCAGGCGTTTCAGGATCACGCTGAAAAAGCTTCGAAAGAAGGGCGTCAGAGGGAGCACGCCGGCCAAGCGCATTCGCCGCGTCAGCCTCACCGACCGTCTGTTCGGGCATCCGGGGCGCCTGTCGATGATGTATTTCGCAGTCCTCATCGTGATCGCGACCGTCCTGCTGCTGATGCCGTTCGCCACGCAGACCGGCGAGATCACCAGCTTTCCCGTCGCGTTCTTCACCGCGGTTTCGGCGCTGTCCACTTGCGGCATCCAAGTGGTCAACACGAGCTCCTACTGGTCGTTCTTCGGGCAGGTCGTCATCCTGTTCTCCATCCAGCTCGGCGGTCTTGGCGTCATGACCTTCGCCTCGATCGTGGCCTTGGGCATCAGCCGTCGCCTGAGGGTGTCGCAGCGTATGCTCACCGCCAACGAGCTCGGCACCAATAAGCTTTCCGAAGTCAAAAGCGTCATCACGGTGGTGTTGACCATCACGGCCATCACCGAGGCGCTCACGTTCACCCTGCTGCTGCCGGAGCTGCTGCGCGTCAACAAGAACGACGCCGGGCGCACGCTGTGGCAGGCGATCTTCTACGCCGTCTCCGCGTACAACAACACCGGTTTCACCCCTGACACGTCGGGCCTGCACGTGACCAACTGGGGCGTGGGCCTGCCGATTCTCGTCAGCGCGTTCATCGGCACGCTGGGCTTCCCCGTGGTGTTGAACGTGGTGCAATGCGCACGCCGCCGCCAAAGCCCCAAGCATTGGTCGCTGCATACCAAGCTCACGCTCATCACCACGGCGATCCTGGTGGGCACGTCGCTGGTGTGGTTCCTCATCGTCGAATGGAACAACACCGACCTGTTCCCCGTGGACGACCTGTCGATGAAGTTCCGCAGGGCCATGGTCGCGGCCGTGATGCCGCGCTCCGCCGGTTTCGACATCTCCTGGGTGCCGGGCGTGGGCAGCGAAAGCAAGTTCTTCATGAGCATCATCATGTTCATCGGCGCGGGTTCCTCGTCCACGGGCGGCGGCATCCGCGTGACCACGTTCGCGGTGATCATCCTGATCTGCGGCGCCGCGTTCACCGGGCACCGTGACGTGACCGTGTTCCACAGGCGTATTCCGCGCAGGATCCAGATGACCGCCATTTCGGTCACCACATCCTGCCTGTCGCTGGTCGCGGTCGTGTCGATGGCGCTCATGTTCGTCACCGACTGCTCGCTGGGCGACGCGCTGTTCGAAACCTGCTCGGCGTTCAGTCTCGGCGGCTATTCGGTGGGCGTGGTCAGCGCCGGCAATCCGGCGTCGCAGTTCATTCTCGCGGCCACGATGATCATCGGCAGGCTCGGCCCCATGACCATCGCCTATTCCATCAGCCGTCCGATGGCGCCCGAGCCGATCCGTTACCCGCAGGAGAATGTCATCGTCGGCTGACGCGGTCCCGTACGGTCCGCGCCGCGAACGGCGTACACTGGGCATGCATTTCATTTTCCAAGGAGCACATATGGCACGTAAGAAGGGCACCAAGAGCGTACTGGTCGTGGGACTGGGACGATTCGGCAGTTCCGTGGCCTCCACGCTGAACGAGATGGAGCAGGATGTGCTCGCCGTCGATAAGGATCCGGAGATCGTGGCGCGTTGGTCATCGCAGATTCCGGTGGTGCAGGCGGATATGACGGATGTGATGGCGATTGAACGCATCGACGCCTCGCAGTTCGACACCGCCGTGGTGGCGATCGGCGACAGCATCGAGGCTTCGGTGATCGCCGCAGGCAACCTGTTGGATGCGGGCATCACCGATTTGTGGGCGAAGTCGGTGTCCATCCAGCATGCGCGTATTCTGCGCCGTATCGGCGCCCGCCATGTGATCAACGCGGAAAGCGACGCCGGCAAGCGCATCGGGCATCTGGTGTCCGGCAACTATTTGGATTACATCGAGATCGAGGGTATGCACACGGTGGTGAAGGTGCATACGCCGCAGCGTCTCGCCGGGCAGACGATCGCGGAGGCGGAGATCCACGACAAGTACGGCATCGTGGTGGTCGGCGTGAAGTCGCCGGGCCGTGAATTCCAGTATGGCGAGAACGACACGGTGATGCGTCGCAACGACGAGCTGATCATCGCCGGCAGGCAGAGCCAGATCGACAAGTTCCTGGCCGACTGACGGGCGCTCGCCCTCAAGCGTCGAAGCCGGTACGAAGACAGGAAAGGCCGGTCGGGCATGGTGTGTTCCATGCCCGACCGGCCTTTCCTGTCTTCGTATGGCGTGCGGTCGCCCGTCACGCCGGTACGCTCACTGGCCGGTGCATGCGTACAGCAGCCATTCGGCGTTGCCGTGCGTGCCTTCGATGGGTGAGGGCGCCGTGGCGATGACGTCGAATCCCTCACGCTTGGCGCATGCCACGACATCGTCCAAGGCTTTGCGGCGCAGTTCCTCGCTTGCCACGATGCCGTTCCTGCCGAGCCCGTCACGCCCGACCTCGAACTGCGGTTTGACGAGCAGCACCACTTGCGCACCCGGTGCGGCGATGCGTGCGATGACCGGAATCACGTAGGTCAGGGAGATGAACGACACGTCGGAGACGATCATGTGCGGCCTGTAGGGCAGGTCGTCCACGTACACGTCGCGGATGTTCACGCCGCTCATTTCGATGATGCGCGGATCGTCTGCGATGCGCGGATCCAGCTGTCCGTGGCCGACGTCCAGGGCGATGACCCGCTTCGCTCCCCTGCGCAGCAGCACGTCGCAGAATCCGCCGGTGGAGGCGCCGATGTCGAGGCATTCCAATCCTTCCGGCCCGGTGAGCCCCTGTTCGCGGAACGCGTCGAACGCGCCGACCAGCTTGTATGCCCCGCGCGACACGTAATCCTCGCCCTTGTCCACGCGGATGCGCGCATGGCCCAGCGACCCCACGGCATACGCCGGTTTGGTCACCGTCACGCCGTTCACCGTCACTTTGCCGGCTTTGATGAGTTTCTGCGCCTTGGTGCGCGTGCCCACCACGCCCGACTCCACCAGCAGCAGGTCCAGCCGGTCGGGCATGTCGACGAAGCCGTCGCCCACGCCGGTTGCCATGCCGGTTGCCATGCCGGTTGCCGCAGCGTCGAAGTCGAGGTCAAGGTCGTCGCCGTCGATGTATTCGCTCATATCGTCCTTATTCCGCGGATCGTTCCGACCGCATGAACCTATCGTGTCCGGTCGGAAAACACGCCGCCGCGCGAACCTTGCGTTCCGGTTCGCGCGGCGGCGTTTCTTCTCTCGTGCATGCGCCCGCATCCTATGGGTGGTTGCGGGCGCGTGGATGTCACAGTGTGAAGTCGGGCAGTTTCACCGTGCTCATGTCGGTGCCGTTGTCCGCCAGCTGCCAGGCGAGACAAATCGCCGCACGCAGCGCGTCGACGGAGGTCGGGTCGCCCACACGGATCTCGTTGTCCACCTTGTCGTAGGCGGCACGCAGGTTGCCGCACACCCAGCAGCCGTTGCCGATGCTGGTCGGTAGCGGCATCGCCTCGTTCAGTCCGCGCAGGTCCTTCGCCACGAAGGTGGGGCGCAGGTGCGCCGGGGCGAGCATGAGCTCGTGCGGGTTCGTCACGCCGGTCAGCACGGCGAGCGAATCGTAGCCGCCACGGTTGCCCGCCTCGATGTCGGTGTCGAGTCGATCGCCCACGGCGATGGACTCCTCCACGGACACCATGTCGTTACCTTCGGAGGCGTTGAGTTCGCGGGCCTCGTCGTACATGTACGATTCGGGCTTACCTGCGGAGGCGACCGGTTCGACGCCGGTGGCGGTGATGACCGCCTGGATCATGGAACCGCAGCCGGGCGCGATGCCCAGTTCGCGCGGGATGGTCAGGTCGCGGTTGGTCACGAAGTACGTGGCGCCCGCTTCGACGGCGAACGCGACGTTCGCCATCATCTGCCAGGTCATGTCGGGGTACCAGCCTTGGATGACGGAGGCCGGCTTGCTGGTCGGATCGTCGGTGACGACGAGTCCGGCACGCTCGACCTCCTCACGCAGATGCTCGGCGCCCAGCACCAGCACGCGCGATCCGGCGGGAACAGCCTTGGCGACCATGCGTGCGGCGACCACGGACGAGGTGATGACCTGCCACGGTTCGACCTTGAGGCCGAAGCCGATGAGCTGATCGGCCACGATGCGCTGGAATCGCGACGAATTATTCGTCGTGTATTCGATCATCATGCCGGATTGTTCGGCCTGCTGGATGGAATCGGCGGCATGGTCCACGGCGTTCTTGCCGCGGTAGACGACGCCGTCGAGGTCGAGCAGCGCCAGATGGTACTGCTCGGCCAGGGTGCGGTCTGTCCCCTTGAGAAAACGGGTCTTGCTCACTCTTCGGTCGGCTCCTCGTCGGATGCGGTTTCCTCGGCCTTTTCGGCTTCCTCGGATTCCTCGGATTCCTTGGTTTCCTCAGCCTCTTCGGCTTCCTCGGATGCAGCCTCGCCGGCCTCTTCGGATTCCTCAGCCTTATCAGCTTCCCCGGTTTCCGCGTTCTCGCCGGACTCTTCAGCCTCGCCGGATTCCTCAGCCTCACCGGCCTCTTCGGCTTCCTGGGCGGGCTCCTCGTCGGACTCCGCGCCATCCTTTGCCTCTTCGGCAGGCAGTTCGGTCTCGTCCTCCTCCGCTTCCGGTTCGGGGGCGAACTGTGCTTCGGACGGGTCGATGCCGAGCTTCTCCAGCACTTCCGTATCGTCGGTCAGACCCGCCAGATCGTGGTCGATCACCACGTCGTCGGATTCCTCGTCGATATCGAAATCGGCGTACTGGTCCTCCAGCTTCTCGATCACGCCATCCAGAGCCTCGGCCTTCTCGCTCTGGCCGGTTTCCTCCAGGAACAGCTGCTCGGCCTGCAGGGCACGCATGCGGTAACCGCCGCTCAGACCCTTGGAACGACCCAACGTATGCACGACGGCGATGGCCTTATCCCACTCCTCGATATCGCTCAGCGCACCGGCGTACACGAGGAACATCTCGGCCTTCGGCTCGCCGCGCAGCAGCTTGGCATCATCGCTCAACGCCAGTTCGATGGCCTTCTTCGGATTGCCCAGGCCACGCTCGCAATCGGCCATGAACGGCAGATAATCCGGGAAGCCGTTCATACGATACGCGGTGCGGAACTCACGCAGGGCCAGCTTGTAGTCGCCGGTACGGTAGGCGGCGAAAGCCAGCGTCTCACGCGCGAAATCGATGCGGGACGCCTGCTTGGCGGCCCACTTGGCATGCTCGATGGCAAGCTCGTGGTCATCCTCGATCAGCGTGTAGGCGGCGAGGATATGCAAACCGATGTTCTCCGCATGCTCCTTCGACAGGCCGCGCAGACGCTCCCTCTCATCACTGGAGAGCATGGACCATTCGAGACCCCTCGGCATCTTCGGCTCACCAGGGCGGCGATCCGTGTATGGATTCTGGGAGGGGAAGCTCATCGTGCCGTCGGAATTGCGGCGCGGACGGCTCATATACTCGGTACGCTTATGCTCGCGGTATTCGCGCTTCTCCTCGTCGTTGAACTGGCGATGACCCTCATGACGGTCATCACGGCGATCGCCACGACGATCATCATTGCGCTGATAACGCGGATTGCCACCATGCTCGCCATCGCGACGCGGTCCCTTGTTGCCGTAACCGCCCTTGCCGCCATTGCCATGGTAGCCGCTGCGACGCTCGCCGTCGCCACCCTTACGGAAGTCGCGATCCTTACGGAAACCGCCCTCCTTATGGAGGTCACGGTCCTTGCGGTACTCGCGGCGCTCGCCGTCACCGTCCCTGCGGAAGTCGCGATCCTTATGGAAGTCGCGATCCTTATGGAAATCACCGCGACGCTCGCCGTCCTTATGGAAGTCACGATCCTTGCGGAAGCCGCCCTTGCCGCCATTGCCACGGTAGCCGCCGCGACGCTCGCCGTCGCCACCCTTACGGAAGTCGCGATCCTTACGGAAACCGCCCTCCTTATGGAAGTCACGATCCTTGCGGTACTCGCGGCGCTCGCCGTCACCGTCCCTGCGGAAGTCGCGATCCTTACGGAAATCGCCGTCCTTGCGGAAGTCCTTATGGAAATCCTTGCGATAGCCGCCACGGCGCTCGCCGTCACCATCCCTACGGAAGTCGCGATCCTTATGGAAACCGGAACCGCCCTTGCCGTACGGCTTGCGGCCGCCGAAGCCGCCCTTGCCGCGCGGCTTGAATCCCTTGCCGCCGCGGTTGCCCGGACGACCGGAACCGCCATGCCCGTAGGACTTGCGGCCGCCGAAAGACTTGCCGGAATGTTCGTTACCTTCTGCCATATGCTTCCCTTAATCTCGTAATCTCAATCGGATATCTGTGCGACTTTTCGAAACCGTTCGCCGGTCAGTGGCGCTCGACCACGCCGAGGGCTTTCTTACCGCGACGGATCAGCGCGAAACGGCCACCAAGGAAATCATCCTCGGTCAGCGTCGCTTCCTCATCCTCCACGCGGGCGTTGTTCAGGTACACGCCGCCGGACTTGATGGCTCGACGGGCTTCGGAACCGGACTTGAACAGACCGGCGGACTGGGCCGCGTCGATCACGCGGGCACCGGCCTCGGCCTGCGGGAACACGTGCTCGCCGTTCTCGTCGGCGACCTTGAAACCTTCAAGCACGGATTCCAGCGTGCCTTCGTCGATGGCATGCAGATCGCCGCCGCGGCCGAACAGTGCGGTGGAGGCGTCGATGGCGGCCTGCGTGGCCTGCTCGCCATGCACGAAGCTGGTGACCTCCCAGGCGAGGGCCTTCTGCGCCTCGCGGGCGCCGGGGTTCGTCTTGCTTTCCTCGATCAGGCGCTCGATTTCGTCCTTCGGCAGGAAGGTGAACGCCTTCAGCAGGCTTTCCATCTCCGCGTCCGGACGGTTGATCCAGAACTGGTAGAACTTGTAGGGGCTCAGCATGGTGGCGTCAAGCCAGACCGCATTGCCTTCGGACTTGCCGAACTTCTTGCCTTGGGCGTCGGTGATGATCGGGCTGGTGAACACGTTCACGTCCACGCCGCGCACCTTGTGGATCAGGTCGAGGCCCGAAGTGAGGTTGCCCCACTGGTCGGAACCGCCGAGTTCCAGCGTGCAATGGTATTCGTCGAACAGGTGCAGGAAATCGTTGCCCTGCAGGACCTGATAGCTGAACTCGGTGAAGGAGATGCCCTCCTCGGAGTTCAGACGACGGGCCACGGTGTCCTTGGCGAGCATGGTGCCCAAGCGGAAGTTCTTGCCGACGTCACGCAGGAAGTCGATGACGCTCATCTGCGCGGTCCAGTCGTAGTTGGAGACGAAGCGGACCGGATTGTCACCCTCGGTGTCGAGGATGCCGCCGATCTGACGCTTCAGACGCTCGGCCCAGCCGGCCACGACGTTCTTCGGGTTCAGGGTGCGTTCGCCGGACTGGCGCGGATCGCCGATCAGACCGGTGGCGCCGCCGACCAGGGCGATCGGGTGATGCCCGGCAAGCTGCAGGTGACGCATGTTGATGAGCTGGACGAGGTTGCCGATGTGCAGGGAGGCTGCGGTCGGATCGAATCCGCAATAATAGGTGATCGGCTCGCCGTCCAGTGCCTGAGCAAGACGTTCACGATCGGTGGACTGGGATACCAGACCACGCCACTGAAGTTCCTCAAGCAGCGATGAAAAACCTGCTTCTCTGAAGTCAGTGATACGAGCCATTTGCGTTAATCTCCCTATCAAATTCTCGGGTTTCGAATGCGCATAGCGCAACACTCAGTCTCGCAGAACATCACGACAGCAACACGGCCGGATCGGGACCGGTTCACGCGGCGGGAGCCCGACGCCTCACCATATGGATGCCGCCGATGGACGGTACGAGGATCGGAGCGCGGAAAACCGCCGAAAGCGCCGGAAAAGCGCACGGATATAATGAGGCTGTTCGGGCACGGCTGTGCCCAATATATCGTTTCGCATTCAGAGAAGAGAACCATATGAATCGAAGATCCCTCAAGGCTCAGGCCAAAGTCACGTTGCAACGGCATTACTGGCTGATCGTCGCGCTCTGCCTGTTCGCGGCGTTCCTCGGCGCCGAATACGGTTCGACCCTGTGGGCCACCGACTACCAGACGCCGTCGGACACCGCCACCGCCACCAGTAGCGCCGCATCCGACCATCTGTCGACCGACGGCATCTCCGGAATCATCGATAAGCTCATCAACGGCGATGACGATGCCGCGAAACAGCAGGTGAAACAGTCCGAGAAGATCATCCGCGACAACGACAACAACGCCACGCTCGGCCGTTCGCGCGGCGTATTCGCCATGGTGCTGAACTCCTTCTCCACCGGCGGGGTCATCCTCTCCGTCACCGATGCCGCGAGCTCCATCATCCATTCGCGCGGTGCCGTGACCGTGCTGCTGGTGCTCGCCAGCCTCGCGTTCTACCTGTTCGTATGGCTGTTCATCCGCCAGACCTATCTGGTGGCGTCGCGGCGCATGGTGCTGGAATCGCGCGTCTACGAGCAGGTGCCCGTGCATCACATGCTGTTCCCGATCCGTACCAGGAAGTGGGCGCATATCGCATGGACGATGTTCGTGCAAAGCGTGTTCCTCACCCTGTGGTGGTGCACCATCATCGGCGGCATCATCAAATCCTTCTCCTATATGCTCGTGCCGTTCATCATGGCCGAGAACCCCTCCATCAAGGCATGCGATGCGATCACGCTGTCCCGCCGCATGATGAAGGGCCACAAGTGGGAGTGCTTCGTCGCCATGCTGAGCTTCCTCGGATGGGATCTCCTCTCCTTCATCACGTTCGGCCTCGTCGGCGTGCTCTACACGAACGGCTACAAGGCCGCGTTCTGGGCCGAGTACTACACCTACGTGCGCGGCTTCTCGAAGCAGGCCGGCATCGAAGGCGTCGAACAGCTGAACGACACGTTCCTGTTCGAAAAGGCCCCGTCCGAGCTGTTGGAAACCACGTACGCCGACGCACGCAAGGTCATCGGCGAAGTGGATGCCCAAGGCGAGACGGTCAGCAAGCCGAAGGGCTTCGCGGGGTGGCTGGCCGACTGGTTCGGCATCCGCATCATGCATTCCAAGACCGTCGCCGCATGGGAGGATTACCGTGCGAAGATGAGCGCCGTGAAGACCGGCAGGGTGCTGCTCGACGCGCGCATGTACCCGGTGCGCCTCTCCCCCATCCCGATGAAGGACAAGAACATCAATGTCGGCGGTCTCAATGCCGCACGCAGCTACTCCGTGCTGAATCTGGTGATGATGTTCTTCATCTTCTGCATCATCGGCTGGCTGTGGGAGGTCACCCTGTGCCTCATTGACGAAGGCATCTTCGTCAACCGCGGCACGCTGCATGGCCCGTGGCTGCCGATCTACGGCACCGGCGGCATCATCATCCTGATCCTGCTCAAGAAGCTGCGCGAGCATCCGGTCGCCGAGTTCGTCTCCGCGATCGTGCTGTGCGGCGCGCTGGAATACCTGTCGTCGTGGTATCTGGAAACCACGAAGGGCCAGCGTTGGTGGGATTACACCGGTTACTTCCTGAACCTCAACGGACGTATCTGCGCCGAAGGCCTGCTCGTGTTCGGCTTGGGCGGTTTGGCTATCGTGTACTTGGTCGCGCCGACCTTGAACCAGCTGCTCGACCGCATCAACCGCAAGGCGCTGTTCTGCGTGGCGCTGGTGCTGCTGGTCGCCTACATCGGCGATCAGGCCTATTCCAGCCAACATCCGAACTCCGGCCATGGCATCACCGATACCGGTTCGTCGTCGGTGCAGGTGAAGTCCTGAACGTTTGAGCCGTTTGAACCGCTCAAACGGATATGAAACGGCCCGGCGCATTCACTTTGGAATGTGCCGGGCCGTTTCGTATGCCTTTATTGTATTTGCCTATCCTCATGGGTTTGGCGTAGTCGCCATGCGCGTCATCCGTCGCCGCTCATTTGCTTCTGCGCAACAGTTCACGCACGGTTTCCATGATCTTGCTGTCCTTCACCGATTCGGTCGATCTCAAATCAGGGAACGCCTGGATCATGCGACGCTGCTGCCGGTTCAGCGTCTCCATCGCGCCGCTGCGCATGCTTGTGAGAATCTCCTGCGACGACGCCGACCATTCACGGATCTTCTGCAGCAGCACATCCTTGCCCCACTGCCACGATTCGCCGGCACGTTCCGCGGCGGCCTGAACCCGTTCGCTGAAATTCCGCAGGCTATCACTGAGATTCACCATGCCCTTGACCGTGACGATCGTATCCGTCACGATAAGCACCAGGCACGCCAAGCAAGCCACGTGCAGCGCATTCAATGGAATGAGCATGGTCCACTCATCCACCCACGGCTGCGCGAATTCGATGAGTCCGACGCCGGCCGCACCGAACACCACGGCCCCCAACAGGCTGACACGCCCCTGGATGTTGAACCGGTAATCGCTGTAATCCCACCACCTGGCGTGGAACAGCTTCTCCATCACCCACGATGTGACGTATTCAAGCACACTGGCACCCAGCGCGGAAATCAGGAAAATCAGGATCGGATGGCCTTTCAGGCCGCTCAACAGCAGGATGCCCAGCACCGCTCCGGCACCGTAGATGGGGCATACCGGACCGTTGAGGAAACCGCGGTTCACCCAATGCTTTTCGAGGATGGATACCAGAATCGATTCGTAGATCCAACCGACGCAGCTGTACAGCAGGAACCAGAGGAACAGGTGTTCGATGGCGATCATACGTGCACCTCCCCGGCGTTCTTGCGCAAGCTCGGTTTGTTGAAACGGTCGCGGGAGAACGTCTCCCGGGTCGCGCTGATCTTGTCCGCCATGGTGACCAGATACCCTTCGATGTATTTTGGCGGGACCGGGGTCATCGGGAACATGTGCTTGGCGATGCTGTCACGTTCGATGGCGTTGAGATGGAAGTCCCGCACCGCGTTACGCAGGGCGGCCCCACCATGGGTGAAGCCATGCAGTCGGTGCGTGCCATTATCCCAGTCGTGCCAGTCGTATAGGAAATAGTCGTGCAGCAGTGCGGCCCTGACCAGCGAATGCAGGTCGACGCGATGCCACAGGTGCAGACGGTCCGCCATCCACACCGCAAGGCACGCGACGCGCACGGAATGCGCGAACGTCGTCACCGCGCCATGCTGGTAGCAGCGTCTTTCGATATCCATATGGCTATGTTCGAAAACTTCACGACCATGCCTGTAGACCAACCGTTGGATTTGAACTCTCGTCAGCACCGTTCGTCTTCCTTCACGATTTCGGGACTTTGGGGTTGTACTGCGTTCGAGTGTATTGCAGGATTGTTCCGGACGCCCTCATTCGATGGAATGAACCGGTCGCATAACGCAAGGCCATGGGATTCAGCATCTCATCCTCGCGAAGGACCGTCGGGCACGCTCCCCTTGTACGCGCCCATAAGCCGACCCGCCGCGCGATAATGTTCGGGCGGCGGGTCGACCATGTTTTGCGGCCGGCCGCATGACTAGTCCGTAATGCCATGCGACCGGTCGAACATCAGCGTGCCAGCGTTTCCGGCGCCTTGTAGGCGGGGCCGTCGCTGGTGGAGTCGGCGAATACCTTGAGCTCCTCGGTTGCGCGCTTGGCGTCCGCGATCTGCTCACGCACGCGGCCGTACGACGTACCGCCCTTGCCGTTACGGGAGGCGACGGAGCCGTCGCTGGACAGCACTTCGCGCACCTTCGGCGCGGTTTCGGCGGGCAGGAACGCGGCGAACGTGGTGATGAAATCATCATCCGTGAGATCCCACAGCTCCACGCCGCGGCCTTCGGCGATCTTGACGCATGCGCCGGAAAGCTCGTGCGCGTGGCGGAACGGCACACCGTTCTTGACCAGCCATTCGGCGATATCGGTGGCCAGCGCGAAACCGGTGGGAGCTTCGGCGGCGAGGCGATCGGTATCGAAGCGCATGGTGGCGACCATGCCGGTGAAGGCCGGCAGCAGCACCTCAAGGGTGTCGACCTGATCGAACACGGCTTCCTTGTCTTCCTGCAGGTCACGCGCGTACGCGGTGGGCAGGCCCTTCAGCGTGGCCATGAGACCGGTGAGATCGCCGATGAGACGACCGGACTTGCCGCGCGCAAGCTCGGCGATATCCGGGTTCTTCTTCTGCGGCATGATGGAGGAACCGGTGGAATACGCGTCGTCAAGCTTGACGAAGGCGAATTCCTGCGTGTTCCAGATGATGATCTCCTCGGACAGGCGGGAGATGTCGACGCCGGTCATGGCGGCGATGAACGCGAATTCCGCGACGAGATCACGCGCTGCGGTGCCGTCGATGGAGTTGCTGGTCACGGTGCCGAAGCCGAGCTCGCGGGCGACGGCCTCCGGGTCGAGGCCCAGGGTGTTGCCGGCGAGTGCGCCGGAACCGTACGGGGATGCGTTGATGCGCTTATCCCAATCGATCAGACGCTGGATGTCGCGGATCAGCGGCCACACGTGGGCCATGAGCTGGTGCGCGAGCAGCACAGGCTGGGCGTGCTGCATGTGGGTACGGCCGGGCATGACGGCCTTGCCGGCCTTCACGCTCTGCTCGATCAGTGCGTTGATGAGGTCAATGAGCTGGCCTGCGATCACGCGGGAGTGGCGGCGCAGCCACATGCGGATGAGGCAGGCGATCTGATCGTTGCGGGAACGGCCTGCGCGCAGTTTGCCGCCGAGTTCGTCGCCGGCGATGTCGATGAGTCCGCGTTCAAGCGCGGTGGCCTCATCCTCGTCGTCTTCGATGGGGGCGAACGTGCCGTTGTCGACGGCACGCTGCAGTTCGTCGAGCGCCGCCTCCATGCGGTTGAGTTCGTCGTCGGTGAGCAGGCCGGCTCTGCCGAGGGCACGCGCGTGGGCGCGGGAGCCTGCGATGTCGTCGTCGGCGAGACGCCAGTCGAACTGGGTGGACTTGGAGAGTTTGGCCAGTGCGGCGGAAGGGCCGGAGGTGAAACGGCCGCCCCACAAGGCCAGATGTTCGTTGTTGCTTTCAGTCATGCCTTTTACCTTAACCTTGGAAGGGGAAAACGCCGGTTCTCGTCCCATCACGTAGTATGGCGCCCCGTGTGACGGGCCTCTTCGATGGCGTTCGCTGCCTTGTTTTGTGCGGAAGGCCCCGAACCACGTCCCGGTATGGGGATGGGCCACGGGGCCTTCATACGTGTGCGGCGATGAGCCGGTCACCCGATCCGGATGGATCGAATCATTCGACGGTGTTGTCCGGCACTTCGATGCCGTTGCCGAACTTGACGTCGCGGGCCGCGGCCACGCGGCTCGGCAGGCCGTAGATGTCGATGAAGCCGTTGGAGGACTTCTGGTCGAAGCTGTCGCCGGAATCGTAGGTGGCCAGGTTGTAGTCGTACAGGGAGCTGTCGGAACGACGGCCGGTGACGACCGCGCGACCGCCGTGCAGGGTCATGCGGATCTCGCCGTTGACGTACTTCTGGGTGTCTTCGATGAAGGCGTTCAGGGACTGGGTTGCGGGGCTGAACCACTGCGCATCGTAGACCAGCTCGGCCCAACGCTTGTCGATGTCGCGCTTGATGCGGTGCTGTTCGCGTTCGAGGCAGCAGTTCTCCAGCTCCTGATGGGCGGTGATGAGCGCCACGGCGCCCGGAGCCTCGTACAGTTCGCGGGACTTGATACCGACCAGACGATCCTCGATGAGGTCGATACGGCCGATGCCCTGTGCGCCGGCGCGGCGGTTCATCTCTTCGATGGCCTGCAGCGGGGTGACGTCACGGCCGTCGATCTTGACCGGAACACCCTGCTTGAATTCGATGACGACCTCATCCTCGACCGGCGGGAAGGCCGGATCGTCGGTGTAGGAGTAGCAGTCCTTGGTCGGGGCGTTCCACGGATCCTCAAGGAAGCCGGTTTCGATGGCGCGGCCCCACACGTTCTGGTCGATGGAGAACGGGCTCTTCTCGGTCTGCACGATCGGCAGCTGATGTTCCTTGGCGAACGCGATCTCGACATCGCGGGTCAGGGACAGGTCGCGGATCGGGCTGATGGCCTTCAGAGTCGGGTCGATGGAGGCGATGGACACCTCGAAACGGACCTGATCGTTGCCCTTGCCGGTGCAGCCGTGGGAGATGGTGTCGGCGCCGAACTGGTGGGCGGCACGCACGAGATGCTTGGAGATGAGCGGACGGGAGATGGCGGAAACCAGCGGGTACACGCCCTCGTACATCGCATTGGCCTTGAGGGCCTTCATGCAGTATTCGTTCGCGAACTCATCGCGGGCGTCGACGACATACGCTTCGACGGCGCCGCAGGCCAGTGCGCGTTCCTTGATGGTTTCGAGGCTTTCGCCACCTTGACCGACATCGAGGGACACCGCCACAACATCCTTACCGGTGCGTTCCTTCAGATACGAGATGGCGACGGAGGTATCCAAACCACCGGAGTACGCCAAGACGAGACGATTCTTATCTGCCATGATTGCCCTTTCTACGAACAAAGCTTATGCAAGTATATACAGAGCTACGTATATTTATGCACGGCGTGTCATATTTTCATTCCCCTCACCGTACAGGAACAACACGGCACACAACCAGCGGCATCCGCCAATCGGTACCGTTTCACAGCGGTCGCACGCACTCCCCCTCCGGCATGGCATCACATATGCGCGGCCATATGCAGAACCGGGCCGGTTTCGGAACGGAAAAACCATTGCGAAACCAGCCCGGTTCACATGCGACGCCATCCGACGACACAAGACGTCACAAGACGGCATCCGGCATCATTTGGAAGCCAACGACAGCAGCCAGTCGGCGCGTTCGGAGGCACTGTCATCATCGGCGCAGATCATCATGACCGTATCGTCGCCGGCGATGGTGCCCAACACCCCGTCGATATTCTGCTTATCCAACACGGACGCCACATACTGGGCGGCACCCGAAGGCGTGTGGACCACGATGAGATTCCTCGCCGTGGCCACGGACGTCACCAACCCGTTAAGCGCACGGGACATCTGCTGCTGCACCTTGCCATCCAACGGACGGTCATCGCCCTCCGGATGCCCGACCGCATAAGCCATGGTGCCATCCTGCAGACGACGCTTGAACGCGTTCATCTCATCAAGATCACGGCTCAACGTCGCCTGCGTGACCTCGATACCCTCATCGGCCAACACCTTGGAAAGCTGCGCCTGCGAAGTGATGACACGGGTCAGCAGCGCCTGTTCGATGGCGCTCAACCGGGCGGCCCGGCTGGTCGGACGCTGCATCGGTGTGGGATCGCTCATGCCAGCAGGCTTTCGTCACCGCGAGCCTTGCCAGCCAGCCAGGTAAGCAGAGCCTTCTGCGCGTGCAGACGGTTGCCGGCCTCATCCCAAACCACGGACTGCGGGCCGTCGATGACCTCGGCGGTGACCTCCTTGCCGCGGTAAGCGGGCAGGCAGTGCTGGAAAATCGCATCATCCTTGGCCAACGCCATCAGATCCGCATTCACCTGATAATCCCAGAACGGCTTGGAACGCACAGCATACTCGGCTTCCTCACCCATGGAAACCCACGTGTCGGTGAACACGCAGTCGGCTTCCGCCACAGCCTCCTTCGGATCGGTGGTGACCAGCACGGAACCACCATTCTCAGCGGCGATGGCCTCGGCATCAGCCACGATCGCCGGATCAGGCAGATAACCGTACGGACCGGCCACACGCACATTCATACCAGCCACGGCACCGCCAAGCAGATACGAGTTCGACATGTTGTTGGCCGCATCACCCAAATAGGCGATGGTCTGGTTCTTCAGATTCTCCACACCACCACGATGCTCGGCGATGGTCTGGAAATCGGCGAGAATCTGGCACGGGTGGAACTCATCGGTCAGCGCGTTGACCACAGGATGCGAACTGTACTTCGCCATCTCCTCAACACGATCCTGACCAAACGTACGCCACACCACGCCATACGCCATACGGTCAAGCACACGCGCCGTATCGGCCACCGGCTCGCCACGGCCCAGCTGGGAACCGGACTTGTCGATCACCAGCGGATAGCCGCCAAGTTCGGCGACGCCAATGGAGAAGCTGGAACGGGTACGGGTGCTCGGCTTGTCGAAAATCACCGCGATACCCTGCGGGCCTTCGAACGGACGATGGTAGAAACGATCCTTATGGAACTTGATGGCCAGTTCCAGGACCTGCTTCTGCTCCTCGTGGTTCAGATCGTCATCGCGCAGCATATGGCGCAGTTCGGGGGTTGCCATGTTATCTCCTTACGTTATACGTTGTGTCGGGCGGTACGCGATGTCAACGGCGATGTCGCGCACCACCCATTCCGGCCGGACCCGGACAGTCCGACCTGACGATATCAATCAGTCGTCGGGCAGATCGACGGGAACATCCTTGAGAATGGCCAAAGCCTCCTCGACATCGGATTCGCTGACGATCAGCGGCGGGGCGAAACGCAGCGCATCGGCACGCACCGCGTTGACGATGAGACCGCGCTCCAAGCACCAGTTCATCACCGCATGAGCGCACGGATGGCTCAACTGCACCGCATCAAGCAGGCCGGCGCCACGCACAGATTCATACAGCGGATTACCGGTGGCCATAATGCCCTCACGCAGCTGCACGCCACGCGCCTCGACATTATCAAGCAGATGCTCGCCCTCAATGGTGGTCAACGTGGCCATGCCAGCCGCCGCACCCAGCGGATTACCGGCGAACGTGGAACCATGCGAACCGGGGGTGAACAGATCGGCGACCTTCGCGCCGAACGCGATCATGCCACCCATCGGGAAGCCACCCGCAACACCCTTGGCGAACGTGACCACATCCGGAGTGACACCGCCCGACAGCTCCTCACGCTGGAACGCGAACCAAGAACCGGTACGGCCAATACCCGTCTGCACCTCATCGATGATCAGCAAGGCATTGTTCTCGGTGCACAGTTCACGCGCAAGCTTGACGAACTCCGCGCCAACCGGACGCACCCCGGCCTCACCCTGGATCATCTCCATCATGACCGCGGCGACAGGACCCTTGCCATCCTTACCCGTGGCGGCGAACACGTTCCTCAACGCCTCGGCATCCCCGGCCTCCACGAATTCGACATTCGGCAGCAGCGGCTGGAACGGTTCGCGGATCGCGGGCTTCCACGTCACCGACAACGCACCCAGCGTACGACCATGGAAGCCGTTCACCAGCGCGACAATGCGGGCGGAACCATCAGCAGCCAATGTACGACCATGCAGTTTGGCGATCTTGATGGCAGCCTCATTACCCTCGGCACCGGAATTGCCGAAGTATACGCGGGAACCCTCCGGAGCGCCAGCCAATTCGATAAGCTTCGCAGCCAGCTCGATCTGCGGTTCGGACGCGAAATAGTTGCTCACATGGGCAACCTTCGCGGCCTGCTCGCCAACCGCCTTGACCCACGCCGGATGCGCGTAGCCAAGCGAATTGACGGCGATGCCCGCCAGAAAATCAAGATAACGGTTGCCGTCCACGTCCCACACGTGGGTGCCCTCGCCGTGATCCATCACACGCAACGGCGTGCCGAACACGTTCATATGCACCTGGGAGTACTCCCCCAGCCACTTGCCGTCGTTGGGGCCGAGCACATCCAAGCCCTCAGTGGTGTCAGCGTTCATAGGAACTCCTCATTTCGATGCCGTCCTCGGGCACGACCATCGTGCCGATACCCGCGGAAGTGAATATCTCGTTCAGGATGGAATGCGGTTTGCGTCCATCGATGATATGGGCCTTGGGCACGCCACCGTCGATGGCACGCACGCAAGCCTCCATCTTCGGTCTCATGCCGCTTTCCAAATCGGGAAGCATGTCGCGCAGCGTCTCCACGCCGATACGGCCGATCAGCGAACTGCGATCAGGCCAATCCGCATACAGGCCATCCACGTCGGTCAGAATGACCAGCTTGCTCGCACCCACGGCGGCGGCCAATGCGGCAGCCGCGGAATCGGCGTTCACATTCAGCACTTCCGTGGCATCGTCCTCATTCGGGGCGACGGAAGACACCACCGGAATACGGCCGGCGCTCACCAGATCCTCCACGGCGGACGCATCCACGCTCACCACGTCACCCACCAGACCGATATCCGTAGGCTTGCCGTCGATGACGGGGTGACGCTGCATGGCGGAGAACAAGCCGCCATCCTCACCGGACAGGCCCACGGCGAACGGGCCGTGCGCGTTGATCAGGCCCACCAGTTCGCGCGAAACCTTACCGGTGAGGACCATGCGCACCACATCCATGGCGTCCGGCGTGGTCACACGCAAACCGCCCTTGAACTCGGACTTGATGCCCAACGCCTTGAGCATCTGGGAGATCTGCGGTCCGCCGCCGTGCACCACGATCGGGTGCAGGCCCACCTGACGCAGGAACACCATGTCCTCGGCGAAGCATGCCTTGAGATGCTCGTCGATCATGGCATTGCCACCGTATTTGATGACGATGCGCTGGCCCGCGAACTCCTCAAGCCACGGCAGCGCCTCGATAAGGACTTCCGCCTTCTGATCGGCGCGCAGATCCGTATGCACGTCGAAGTGGAATCCGGGTCCCTTTAATTCACTCATGTTCTTTCCTAGTTTCGTTTCATCGTTCAGCCGGTGATTGGCTAACCCTTGGACGGTCCGGTGGATGTTGTTCGACATCCTCCAGGTCGGTAGGCCGAGCTTTATGTCTCACAACACCCATCAGACCGCCGTTACCGGTGTACTACCGGAGCGTTGCCGCGGGGTGGGGCGAATCAGCTTTCGTAGTCGGCGTTGATGTGCACGTAGTCGTTGGTCAGGTCGTCGGTCCAGACGGTCGCCTCGGCACTGCCTGCATGCAGGTCGATGTCGATGTGCACCTCGCGCGGGGTCATGTCGACCTCGCTGCGCGGGCGACCGGCACCGCCGTTCTCGCAGATGCGCACGCCGTTGACGTCGACGGTCACGGCGGTGGAATCGTAGGGCGCGACCTCGGTGGGCACGGTGCCGAGGGAGGAGACGATGCGTCCCCAGTTCGGGTCGTTGCCGCTGATGGCGCACTTGAGCAGGTTCGACGCGGCGACCGCACGGCCGCATGCGAGTGCGGCCTCCTCGGTGGTGGCACCGGTGACGGTGATGCGGATATCATGGCTTGCGCCTTCACCGTCGCCCACGATCTGGCGGGCGAGCGAAGCGCAGGCTTCCTGCACGAGCTTGTTGAACTCGTCCTGATCGGGTTCGACACCCGAAGCGCCGGAGGCGAGCAGCAGCACCGTATCGTTGGTGGACATGCAGCCGTCCACGTCGATGCGGTTGAAGGAATGGTCGGTGGCCACGGCGAGGGCGGCCTGCATCTGGCCTGCGGACACCACGGCGTCGGTGGTGATCACGCACAGCATGGTGGCCAGCTGCGGGGCGATCATGCCGGAGCCCTTGACCATGCCGCCGATCTTCCAACCGGTGGAACCGTTCAATTCCACGGTCTTCGGCTTGGTGTCGGTGGTCATGATGGCGTGCGAGGCGTCGGCACCGGCTTCAGCGGTGCTGGCAAGAGCCTCATAAGCGTGCTTCGCGCCGGCGAGCACATTGTCGAGCGGCAGCAGTTCGCCGATCAGACCGGTAGAGCACACCGCGACGTCGGTGCTGTTGCAGCCGACGAGTTCGGCCACGGTTTCGGCGGTTTTCTTCGACTGCGCGAAGCCGGGTTCACCGGTGCAGGCGTTCGCACCGCCGGAGTTCAGGATGACGGCCTTCAGTTCGCCATCCGCCACGATCTTGCGGGACCACTGCACGGGGGCCGCGCAGAAACGGTTCGAGGTGAACACGCCTGCGGCCGCGTTCAACGGACCGTTGTTGACGACGAGGGCGAGATCCTTCTTGCCCTTCACGGAAGAGATTCCGGCTTCGACGCCTGCGGCGGAAAAGCCCTGTGCGAAAGTAATGCTCACGGTGCCACTCCAATCTTGGTGAGGCCTTGGTCCTCGGGCAGGCCCAGGGCGATGTTCAGGGATTGCACCGCTTGACCGGCGGTGCCTCGGTTCAAATTGTCGATTGCGGCGAACGCGATGATGCGGCCCGCATTGCGGTCGGTGACCACCTGCAGGTGCGCGGCATTCGAGCCGATGATATTGCCGGTGGAAGGCAGCGTGCCTTCCGGCAGCACAACCATGAAATCCTGGCCTTCATAGGCCTTCGTCCAAACCTCACGGATCTCGGCGTCGGTCATGGCCTTGGCCTTGTCGGTCATGGTCGCGCTGACCGTGGCGAGAATGCCGCGGGACATGGGCGCGAGCACCGGGGTAAAGCTCAGGGTGAAGTCCTTCGCATCCGCGGCGCTCTTGCCGGCGGCATGCGCGAAGTTCTGCAGGATTTCGGGAATATGGCGATGCGTACCGCCGACACCGTACGGCAATGCGGCCTGCAACGCTTCGGCGGCGAGCAGGTTGGTGCGTTTGAGGTTCTTGCCCGCGCCGGAATAGCCTACGACCAGATCGGCCACGACGCTCTTCGGCTCGATGAGCCCCTGGGCGATGCCAGGCTGCATGGCCAGCGTGGTGGCGGTGACGTTGCAGCCGGGGCCGGCGATGCGCTTGGTTTCCGGCAGGGCGCTCCTCTGACGCAGATAGTTACCGGATTCGTCCGTGCCGACGATCAGCTCGGGCATGCCGTAAGTCCAATGCTCGTAGAAGTCGCCGCCGTAGAAAGCATCCCAGGCGCTCTGCTCCTCAAGACGGTGGTCGGCGCCCAGATCGACGACGACGGCCTCGGGATCGAGCTGCGAGGCGAGTTTGCCGGAAGCGCCGTGCGGCAGGGCGAGGATGATGACATCATGGCCGTTGAGCACTTCGGGAGTGGTGTCTTCCACAACCAGATCGGCCAGCTGCGGAATGTGCGGCATATGCTTCGCCATGGATTCGCCCACGGACGAATGACCGGCCACGCAGGTCACCTCGAAATTCGGATGGGCCGCGAGGATGCGCAATGCCTCACCGCCCGCATAACCCGTAGCACCGGCCACGGCAACCGTGTATTTCGCCATATTTATATCCTTTGACTAGGTAACTCCCCCTGAGCATACAGTGATATACAGACTAATGCATAATTATGCAATTCTCCGCGTTTCACTTCGTGATCATTCGTCCGAAACGCCATCGTCCCGTCATCTGTGCAAGCACCTACGCCATGTCAATGCCGAACCAACATCGGCCGACAAAAAACGACGAAGGCGGGTTCCGCGATGGAAATATCACAGAACCCGCCGAATCGTTTCATGACCGCACGCAGTCATGCAAGTGCGTATCGAAGCTATGCGGAGATCGAACCGTCGCCCGAGCCGCCGCCGGTGCCGCCGCCGGAATACATGTTGAGCATCTGCGAATACAAATCGTTGATGTTGATGCCCTTGATCAGCAGGTAGGCCTGCAGCAGCGTGGTCAGCACGTTGATGATGATGGCTGCGATGGCGAGCCCACGGCCGCGCATATGCAGACGCTTGGTACGAGCCAGCGACAGGATGCCGATGACCGCGGGAAGCACCGGGATGGAGAACAGGATCGAGCAGACGAAGGCGACGATCGCGTACGAGTCCCAATGCCCGTAGAACGGGTTCTGTTGGGGGTCGTCGGGATTGAAATACTGGAGCATCGGCATGCCGTTGGGCTGCTGACCTTGCTGGGGCGCCTGTGCGTACGGGTTGTATTGGTTGGGCTGTGCATATGGGTTGTACTGGTTGGGCTGACCATATGAATTGGGCTGCTGACCGTACGGGTTCTGCTGGCCGGGCTGCCCGTAGGGATTCTGCTGACCGTACGGATTGTACGGCTGCCCCTGCTGGCCCTGACCGGCGTACGGCTGCGCGCCCATGGGCTGGGCATTGCCCTGGTTGCCCTGTGCAGCGGCGTCGCCGGATTTCGGCTGTTCCGGTTCCGGCTTGCCGTACAGGTACGGATCGTACCCCGGGTATTGCCCGGACATGGCCCCGTACTGCGGCTGATTGGTCTGCCCGTACTCAGGCTGCTTCTGATCATCCATACCTATGTACCTGCTTTTCGAGCGTGGCATCGTTCAACGCAATATCCAACGCAACGTTCGCAACGTCTCACGATACCCAATGGGGTGTGAACCTCACCGGCACACACCCCCCATATCATATCCATGCTCAGGCGCGCAGTTGCGCTCCCAGCTGAGCGGCGGCCTCGACGATGCGGGCTCGGATCGCCTCGCTGTCCTCAGCGCCCAGGGTCTTGCCCGGGGAGCGGAACACCACGGCGAATGCCAGCGACTTCTTGCCTTCGCCCACCTGATCGCCGGTGAACACGTCGAACAGTTCGATGGATTCGAGATCCTCGCCTGCCGCTTCGCGCACCACGTTCTCCAGCTTGGCGGCGCTCACGCTCTCATCCACGGTGAACGCGAGATCCTGCTTGACGGGCGGGAAGGTGGAAATCGGCTTGGCCTGCACCGGCTTGCCGTCGAGCGTGGCGAACAGGTCGGTCATGTTCAGCTCGAATGCGGCGGAATGGGCCGGGAAGCCGAGCGCCTCATTCACATGCGGGTGCAGTTCGCCCACCAAGCCGACGTGCTTGCCGTCGACATCCACGTAGGCGAAACGCCCCGGATGCCACTGTGCGGGCACCTCCTCGGCGGCCGGCTGATTCAGTTCGATAGCCGCGCCGATACGGTCGGCGATGCGGTGCACGGCCTCGACCGCGTCGGACCAGTCGACCGGACGCTTGCCGCCCATCCAACCGGTGTTCTCGGACAGACCGGTGAAGATGCCGGCGACATGGTCGGGCTGATCGGGCAGACCAGCGTCGAGCGCCTTGAGCTGCTCCTCGGTGGGCTTCACACCGCCGGGCAGGGCGGGGATGGCCGGAGCGTCGGGGTTCCACAGGTAGACGTGGCCGAGCTCGTACAGACTGACGTTCTCGATGCCGCGGCGGATGTTGCGCTGCACGGTGGCTGCCAGCGTGGGTAGCACTTCGCGGCGCAGGTACGGGCGGTCGCCGTACAGCGGGTTGGCGATTTCGACGCTGACGCGCTTGGTGGCCTCGGCATCGTAACCGAACACCTTGTAATCCTCATCACCGACGAACGGGTAGCTCAGCGCTTCAACCATGCCGTATTCGGCGAGCTCGTCGGCGATGCGACGGCGACGCAGCTGGTCGGCGGTCAAACCGACTTCGCCCTTCACCGGGGCTGCCGGCACGCGCACCGGAATCTCGTCATAGCCGACCAGTCGGGCCACTTCCTCGACCAGATCGCACGGCTCGTTGAGGTCCGGACGCCAGGTCGGCGCGTTCACGGAAAATTCGCCGTTGCCGCCACCGGCCACGGTGCAGCCGATATCGGTCAGGATCTTGGAAATGGTGTTCACGTCAGTGTTGAGACCGGCCACGCGAGCCACTTCGGAGGTCGGGAACTGGATGGAACGGCGATGCTTGGTGTTGTTCACATCGTTCGGAGTGTCGCTGGGCACGCCGCCGCCGTATTCGACCAGCAGGTCGGCGCACATCTGCGCGGCCGGGGGCTGCAGGGCGCAGTCGACGCCGCGTTCGAAGCGACGGGACGCTTCGGACGGGATCTTGTGGCGACGGGCGGAACGCGCGATCGACACCTGATCGAAGTGCGCGGCTTCCAGCAGCACGTTCTTGGTTTCGGCGGTCACTTCGCCGTACAGGCCACCCATCACGCCGGCGATGCCGAGAATACGGGAGGAACGCTCGCCGTTCGGGGAATCGGTGATGAGCAAATCTTCGGTGCTCAGCTCATGCTCCTTGCCGTCGAGCGTGACGAGCTTCTCGCCCTCGTTCGCACGGCGGACCACGATCGGCCCTTCAAGCTTGTCCAGATCGTAGGCGTGCATCGGCTGGCCCAAGTCCATCATCACATAGTTCGTCACGTCGACGGCCAGCGAAATGGAACGCATGCCGGAGCGGATGAGACGGCGGCGCATCCAGTTCGGGGTGCGGGCCGCGGGGTCGAAACCGCGCACGATGCGCGCGTAGTAGCGGTCGCAGCCGGGCACACCGTGGATCGGGTTGTTGTCGTCGATCTGCACTTCGATGTCGGGCTTGACGTCCGGCAGTGCGGAGGCGGGGGTCGGCACCTTCTTGTTCAGCGCGATCACCGGATCGGTGAACTTGGCGCCGGTGGAATGATGGTATTCGCGGGCCACGCCACGGTAGGACAGCGTGTAGCCGCGGTCCGGGGTGATGTTGATCTCCAGCAGCGGCTGGTCGAGATGCAGCAGGTGCATGGCGTCATCACCGGGCTTGAGGGCTTCGTATTCCTCTTCGGTGAAACCGTATTCGCGCAGCAGGATGATGCCGTTGTGGTTGTCGCCCAAGCCGAGCTCACGTTCGGAGGCGCACATGCCGTTGGAGATGTGACCGTAGGTCTTGCGCGGTTCGATCCTGAAATCACCGGGCAGCACGGCACCCGGCAGGGTGACGACGACCTTCTCGCCGGCGGCCATGTTCGGCGCGCCGCAGATGATGCCGCGCGGCACCTTATTGCCGTTCTCGTCGACCTCGTTGTATTCGTCGCCGACATCGACATGGCACCAATTGATGATCTTGCCGTTCTTCTGCGGTTCCGGCGTGGCATCCACCACGTAGCCGACCACGATCGGACCGGTGACCTGGCTGGAGTGAATCTCCTCCTCTTCCAGACCGACCTTCACCAGATCCTTGGCGAGCTGCTCGTATGTCAGATCCGCCGGGACTTCGACGTGGCTCTTGAGCCAATCAATATCAACCATAGGCATGGGCAATCACTCCCCCATCACAAACTGTTCGGCGAAACGCACGTCACCTTCCACAAGGTCGTGCATATCGTTGATGTCGCTGCGCAGCAGCAGCGTACGTTCCATTCCAACACCGAACGCGAAGCCGGTGTATTCGTTCGGGTCCAACCCAGCGGACTTCAGCACGTTCGGATTCACCATGCCGCAGCCGCCCCATTCGAGCCAGCCGGGGCCGCCCTTCTTGTCGGGGAACCACAGGTCGAGTTCGGCGCTCGGCTCGGTGAACGGGAAGTAGCTCGGGCGCAGACGCGTCTTGGCTTCCGGGCCGAACATGGCCACGGCGAGCTTATCGAGCACGCCCTTGAGGTCGGCCATGGTCAGGCCCTTGTCCACTGCAAGCGCTTCGCACTGGTGGAACACCGGGGTGTGGGTGGCGTCGAGCTCGTCGGTACGGAATACGCGGCCTGGGCTGGCGATGTACAGCGGCACGCCGCGGTCGATGAGCGCACGGACCTGATCGGAGGAGGTCTGGGTACGCACGACCATGTTGCTGCCGACGAAGCCTGCGGCGTCCTTGGCCTGGTTGCCCTTCACATAGAAGGTGTCCTGCATCTGGCGTGCGGGATGATCGGGACCGAAGTTCAGAGCATCGAAGTTATACCATTCGCTTTCCACTTCGGGGCCGGAGGAGATCTGCCAGCCCATGGAAACGAAGAAGTCCTCGACGTCTTCCATCAGCTTGGCGAGCGGGTGACGTGCACCGAGCGGCTTACGGTTGACGGGCAGTGTCATGTCGACGGTTTCGGCGGCGAGGGCGGCCGCTTCCTCAGCGGCCTTGAGTTCCTTTTCGCGCGGGCCGAACGCGCGGCCGAAGTCGGCGCGGAGTTTGCCGAGCAGCTGGCCGGCTTCCTTCTTCTGATCCTTGGGCAGCGATCCGATGGCCTTACTGGCCTTGGTCATAGCCGACTCGGCACCGGCATACTGCGTTTTGATGGCTTTCAATTCCTCCAAACTGGAGGCGTTTTGGATTTTGGCAATGCCTTCAGCGACTGCATCGCTTACCGCTTGGGCGTCAAACACCATACCCTCTGCCACGGTTTCCCTTTCTAATATCCCTTGGAACGATAGCGTTTCCAAGCACTTTACCGACACACATTCTTTCACGCATGCTCGACCGTCTAAGCCCTCGGCTTCATTCCTTGGACAGCGCCAGTGCGGGCGCTCGCACGGGCGCTTGCGTCCGGAGCGTATAACGTTCTACTTGCGTGGTGGTTCCGATTGTCTAGCGCAGGAACGCGAGACTCATGAGAATGACCGCCGCGGAGGTGGCGAGGTTGAGTGATTCCGCTTTGCCGTAGAGCGGGATGGTCACGACGCGCTGGCATTGTTCGATGGTCTTGGCGTTAAGGCCGCGAGCCTCGTTGCCGAAGAGCACCGCGTAGCCTTCGCCGCGCCTGCCCTCCTCGCGCATCGCGTCGAGCACGTCGGGCAGTCGTTCCGGCTTGCGTTTGCGGGTGCCGTACACGTCGGCGGCCCACACGTCGAGTCCTTGCTGTCCCATCCAGTCGAAGAATTCGCGGGTGCCCATGGTGATGACGGGGATGTGGAACAGCGAGCCGGTCGTGGAGCGGATCACCTTGGGGTTGAGCATGTCGACGCAGTCATCGACGAATACCACCACGTCGCATCCGGCAGCGTCGGCGGCGCGGATCACGGTGCCCGCGTTGCCCGGGTCGCGTACCTGCCAGAATGCGGCGACGCGCATGCCTTTGGGGCGGCCGGCGGCGTTCTCCACTTTGGCGTCCATGCCGGCGCGGAGTTTGTCGGTGTCGCCGACGGCGATGATGCCTTGCGCGTCCGGGCTGATGTGGTCGATTACTTCGCGCGTGGCGGTGTGCACGTACAGGTCGGCGGAAGCGTCGATGGCACGCTGCGCGATGTCGGCGAGCACATCGGAGTCGATGCCCTCCTCATCACCGGCCACGTAAATGTCGGTGATGACGTCGGACGCGTAGCGTATGGCTTCGCGCACGGATTGGGGGCCTTCGACGAGGAATCTGCCGCTCTTGCGGCGGCCCTTGGTGCGGGTGAGGTCCGCGATTCTGCGGACTCGGTCGGATTTCGGATTGTCAAGCAGTTGAGCGTTGATTGGCATGCCCTCCACACTACCGCCCGAGCCGACATTCCCACGCCGCAGCCGCATGGTCGACGACGCCGAACCTTGCAGGAACCGTTCGACGCGAATCCAACCCGGTTGCCAGGAAACTCAATTACAGAGAACTCAATTGCCGAAGAAGGAGAAGGTACCGAACCGCCATGCCAGGCACAACGCGATGACCGGCAACGCCAAGCACACCACGAGGAATACTTTGTCACGGATGTGCACTTCGCTCACGCGGGCATGGCTGCGTGGCCCGGTGCCGCCGAATCCTCGCGCCTCCATGGCCGTGGCCAGCGTGGTGGAACGTCGAATGGACAATACCAGCAGGGCGAAGGTCTGCGGGAAGAACGCGCGAATCTTATTGTCATCGCCCAATCCGCGCGAACGCCGGGATGCCGTCAACGCGGTCCAGTCATCCTGCAACACGGAGAACAGGCGCATACCGGCCAAACCGCCGTAGACGAAACGGTCGGGCAGGTGCAGGATCTGGCTGAACGAGTCCGCCAAATCGGTCGCATCGATGCCGATCACGGAGACAATCGCGGGAATGCCGATGGCGAGAATACGCAACGCCGTCGCCAAAGCAAGTTCCGCGGAACGGTCGGTGACGTGCATCAATCCCCACTGCCACCACAGGTTGCCGCCCGACTTGCCGTACAACAGCACGGCCAACGCGGAGCATGGCGCACCGATGAACACCGGCCACGTCGATTTCACCGTCCGCCATGGCATGATGCCGATGGCCGTGAGAATGACGAATTCCATAACAAGCATACTTCCCGCGGACAGCCAGTCGAGGCTCAACAGCAGGGGCAGCGCCGCAAGAAAACCGCCAATCAGACGGTATGCCGGGTTGAGCGACGCCAGGAACGGAGAACGGCTGGATTGGCGTTCCCGCTCGTCGCGCGTGTTCACCTGGCTTACCGGGATCACGCCGTCACCGCAAGACGGCACGCCCCGCTCCCCATCATGCGCGGCATCATGCGCGATATCCCATTCCAATGCCGCGTTCTCGGGCAATAGTTCGACCACACGCGCACCCAATGCCGTGACCAGTTCCCTATCATGCGTGACGACGATGATGCTCACGCCGTCCGACCGCAGTCCTTGGATGAGCTCCACCATCTGCATCCAAGTACTGCGATCCTGCCCGAAGGTCGGTTCGTCGAGGATCAGCACGCGCGGGGCGGCGGCCAGCGCCGAAGCCACGGTGAGCCTGCGCTTCTCCCCGCCGGACAGCGTGTACGGGTTGGCGTTCGCATACCGCAACAGGTTGAAGCGCTCCAGCAGTCCGAGCGCATGTTCCCGCGCCTTCCGCTCGTCGGCACCGGTGCGCAGCGGGCCGAGCATCACTTCCTCAAGCACGCTGCCCTTGGCGAACTGGTGTTCGGGATTCTGGAACACGTAGGAGATGCGGGAGGCGAGTTCGGTGGATTTCCACGAACCGGGATGCGTGCCGCGAGCGCCTTCCGCCAGCGAGCGCGATGCTTCCACGTCGCCGTCTACTGGTTCGAGCAAGCCTGCCAGGGTGAGTGACAACGTGGATTTGCCTGCGCCGTTCGCGCCGACGATCGCGGTGATTTGGCCTTGTTTGAAGGCGATGTTGATGCCGGTCGCCACTGCCGTGCCGTTGCGTCCGATGGTGAGGTCATGGGTGCTCAATACCGGTTCACCGGTGCCTTCGCGGGCTGTGTAGTCGGGTTCGCTGTCGACGTGGATGGGTTTGATGCGGTATTCGTCGCGCATGTATCGTTCCGGTACCCAGATGCCAAGTTGCGCGAAGTCAAGGTTCGGATCGTTGAACACTTCGTCCGGGGTGCCGTCCGCGACGATGACGGTACGGCGTTCCGTGTTCTCGCCGTCGTTCTTATCATTGCCATCATTGGCATCGCTGCCATCGCCGCTGTTTTCCGCGCTGTTTTCCGCACTGTTTTCCGCACTGTTTTCCGCGGATCCCATCACGACCACACGGTCGATCAGGTCGATCCACGGTTCGGCGCGATGCTCCACCAACACCATGGTCGAATGGAATTCGTCAAGCACGTCACGCACCGCGCCCACCACTTGGGTGACGCCATTGGGGTCGAGGTTCGCGGTGGGTTCGTCCAGCAGCAGTACGCCCGGTCGCATCGCCAACGCGCCCGCCAAGGCGAGCCGTTGCATCTGCCCGCCACTCAAGTGGGTGATCGAACGGTGCAGTTGCAGGCCTTCCAAACCGACCGCGGCGAGCGCGTCGTTCACGCGCCGCCAGATTTCGTCACGTTCCACATTGAGGTTCTCCGGTCCGAAGGCGACATTGTCGCCGAGCCGTTGGAACACGGCTTGCGCGTCCGGATCCTGCAAGACGAGTCCCACACGTCCTCTCGCCTCATGCACGGGAACGCCGTCCACCAGTACGCGTCCTTCGGTGGCACCACCTTCGGCGTCGACCACGGCGATCGTGCCGTCTTCCGCGGTTTCCTCACCTTGCGCGAATTCGTCGGAGCCCAACAGACCGGCTCCGCCTTCGAGAATGGTGGATTTGCCGATGCCGGACGCACCCAAGAGCAGCACGCGCTGCCCGGCTTCGATATTGAGATTCAGGCCGCGCACGCTGAAATGTTTGCGTGACGCATGGCGGTAGCCCCAATGTTCGAAACGCAATGCGGCGTTTCGGAACGATGCGCTGTTGGGTGTTGTTGAAGATTCGGACACTGTGATGATCCTTGCTGCAGTCTTCGTGATGGTGGCGTTCGCCGTTTCCGGCATGGGTGTTCGGAACATATCGATACGGCCCGCATCGGTTCGTCGCGGACCGTTGCAGGCCGTACCGGCTGGTGTTGCGGGAGCGGCTAGTTCAGGCCGCGCACCTCACGACCGGAGGCGAACTTGTCGAGTGCGCCGGTTTTGGCGATGCCGACGTACAGGAACCACATGAGCAGACCGGCGACCAGCGTACCGGAAACAACGGTGGTGATGAGGTAGACGATGCCGTAGGAGCCTGCGATGTCGATGGCCTGCAGGTGGGTGAAGAAGCTGTAGGCCCAGCAGCCGACGCCGGACAATGCTCCGGAAAGCAGCATGGTGCCGATGTTCCACTTCCTGTAGGCGAAGATGATGAAGGCGATTTCGGCGGTCATGCCCTGCACGAGGGCGATGGCGAAGGTGTCGAGGCCGCCCCACTGGTTGCCGAGCAGCGCTTCGAGCACGCCGGCGACCACTTCGGCGTAGATGGCCGCGCCGGGCTTGCGTACGATAACCGCCGCGAGCGGTGCGGCGAACAGCCACAGGCCGTTGAACAGGCCGGCGAGACCGGGGATCACGGCTTCGAGCACGCCCCACGGGGCCGCGGTGACGATGGCGACCAGCCAGTAGATCAGGGCCGATGCGACGCCGATCACGGATGCGACGGCGATATCGATGACGCGCCATTTGAAATTGGGTTTGTTCATGGTTGTTGCAGACATGGCAAGTGCCTTTCTTCTCAGGTCGACGTAGCGCGTCGGCGGGGTTCAAGGCACGGGAAATAAGAGCGACAATATCCGTGCCCGGCATTGCCCGTGCACGTTCCATCGGTCGAGATCCTCTCGATCTCCTCTCAGCCGCCGTATGGGGGCGGCTCCCGTGTCGCTTCCACCATAAAGTCCCGCCATGACTATCGCAATACCGTGTCCACCTCGCCTATCACCTGTCACGTTTACCACCGCCGGCTATCGGCTTTTGAAGAATCGCAGCAGCTGGGATTCACGCACGCATATGCCGGCAAGGAACGTCGCGACGGTGACACCGGCGAAGGTCATGGCCGGCACCCGGCAGGCGGCGAGGAATATCTCCAGCCATCCGTCCACGGACATGCGCCAGCAGTACGCGCACAGCAATGCCACGCATGCCAGACTCGCCAAGCCCGACCAGATCAGCGTTTCGATGTGCATGCCGAGCATCTGCGCTCCCTTGGATTGGCCGATATGCAACGCTCCGGCGTATTCGAGCCGTCGACGGCGCACGGAGATCACACCGACGATCACACCGATGCCCAGAGCCACGTACGGCAGCCATGCGGACATGCGATGCCTGTAGTTGGATGCCGCATCATAGCGACTGTCGAAGGATTTGTTGACCTGCGCGACGGCCGTGTTGCCATCCGATGCGGTGACGATGGCCGTGGTTCGCAGCAGCTCGTCGGTTTGTTCGGTGAGCGGCCATTGCTTGGCCCAGCATTCGGTGAAGGTGCCCGATGATGCGGATACCGGCACGATCGCCGCATAGGCGAATCTGGAGTCACGTGCGTCGTTGGGCCAGGAGTACACGCCCGCGACGGTTATGTCACCATGGTTGGTTTGCATGACGCTGCCTTTGACGAGGCCGAAATCGCGGGACACGTCCGTGGAAACCCAGATGCCGGACGTGTCGACGGTACCGTTCGTCCCCGCCGGCGACGACGTCTGCGCCCCGGAGTCCCTGGAGTTTCCGGAGGATGCGGAGGATGCGGAGGATGCCGCGTTTTCGCCACCGGAGACGAGCAACGGTATGAATCCCGGCGTCACCTCGTATGCGGGCAGTTCCATGCCCGGCGTGGATGCCGCGGTGATGCTGTCCGTGGCCCGCGCCGCGCCGGACAGACTGGGACCGTTAGCGACTTGGGTGAGCGCATCGCAGGCCACGCCATCCACACCGGCTCCGACCAAGGCCTTGGTGTCCGCATCGGATGCGATGCGCGTGACGGCTTCCTGTTCAAGCTGCACGATGGATGTGGCTTCATACCCGCCCAGCAGCAGTCCGGTAATGAGAACGACGAGGAAGAACCATGCGGCGCGTGCGGTTCCCGCGCTGATGTTGCGCACGGCTTCGGAAACAATCGATTGCAGTCTCACTGTTCGCCCTCCTCGCCCACGGTCGGCGTGGAAACGGTAGGCTCATCCGTTCCGGAGGGAACAGCCTGAAGGTCCGCGCCGGAGTCCTGCGCGTCTTTTCGCTCTTCCCCGCTTGCGGCGGGCGCGTAATGCGCAAGATCGATGACCCGTCCGCACGCGTCCCTTGCACGCGGATCATGCGTAGCCACCACGACGATCATGCCCTGCCCGGCGAGATTGCCCAGCACTTCGCTGACCGAGTCAGCGGTTCGCGTGTCCAATTGGGCGGTCGGCTCATCCACCAGCAGCACGTCGGGGTGCGAGCACACCGCACGCGCAAGCATGAGCCGCTGCGCTTCGCCGCCGGACAGTTCGGAGAATCTACGGTCCACCGCATAGTCCAAATCGAACAATCCCATGACCTCCTTGGCTTCCGGGATCGCTTCGCGTCGGCTCATGCCATGGCAGAGCAGCGGAAAGACCACATGGTCGAGCGCGGTTCGTTCGGGCACGCCGTACGGGTTCTGGAACACCCATCCGATGCGGTGGATGCTTTCACGTTCCACTTGCCCGGCCCACGGTTTGACCCATCCCGCAAGAATGGACAGCAACGTGGATTTGCCGCATCCCGATGGACCACAAAGCGCGACGGTCTGCCCGGGGGCGATGGTGAAGTCAAGGTGTTCGAAAAGCACATCCGTTCCCGGGAAACGATGCGCCAACCCGATTGCCTTCAGGAGCATGTCGCGCCCGCGATCTTCGAGCCCACGGCCACCGAGGTGATGGAGGCGGCATCACCGGAACCAAGCTGCACAAGGCTTACGCCGAGCGACGAGCCCACGATGCTGACGGTGTGCGATGTTCCGTCCGGCGTCATGATGCAACCTTTGTTGCCGTTGATGCCGTAGACCGCTCCGGCCGGCACGCGCAGCGCGTTGATGGCTTGCGGCAGCGCGAGCGTGGCGCTGATACCCGCGGCGAGCGTCTCCTTGGTTTGGGACTGGTATTCCTCGGTCGCCGACACCTGTTTGAGATAGTCGGCATTGTCTATGGCGGTTTGCCCTGCAGGCAGGGTGGTCGGCTGCCCGTACACCGTGATGATGCGGTCCTAATCCGATGGCGTGGCGTTCTTGATGCTGAGTTTGACGAGCGCTCCCGGGATCTCACCGATCTGCGTACCTTGTGTGATGTTCGCGCCGGCTGTTGCCTGCCAGTCGCCGACGCTGATGTTTGGTTCGGGAATCCATAGGATGTCGGCGAGCTGCAGGGTGCCGTCGCTATCGGAACCGTTGTCCGCCATCAGTTGCTTCCACCCTTGCTGCGTGTTCCATGAATAGCGGTCGCTGTCCGGATCGGACAGGTATCCGAGTCGGTTGAGCTCGTTGTTGAACGCCCGGACGTCCTGACCGCGGTCCTCCACATGCAAGTCGCGGTAGAGCGGTATGGCGGTGTTGAGCGCGATGACGGCACGGTCGTTCACGCGTATGCACGCGCGTCCGGAAGCCAGTCCGCCGCTCGAATAGTCCGCGGTTACGGTGCCGTTGCTGTTGCCGAGCAATGCACGGCTGGTCGAAATGCTGGGGATGAGGGTGACGGTCTGCGATCCGCAGTATTGCTGCGTGGAGACTTTGGCTTCGGTGATTTCCCCTGAAGCGCCTAGTAATGCCGGCGGCCGGTCGGGTAGGAACACCGCGCACGCTCCCACGCTGACCGCCGCCGCCACGATGATGGACATTACGACCCATACCGCGACGTTGGCGTGCCGACGCCGTTTACCGGCATCTCCTCCCTTGACTCCTCGTTCACGACGGAACAACATTGCTCTCATCCCCCTCGATGATTTGCGTCGAATCTCATCCCATACTTGGCATCATGTTTGATGTGCAGGCCGCATCACCCCAGCGGTTTCCAATACGAGTCGGCATCCTGCGTATTGGCGACCCCGTACTGATAGAGCGTGAAGCATTCCTGCGCCTCCGCACTGGAGAAGAACGCCGGTGCCGAACCGCTGCTCCAATCTTTCGAGAACTGTTCCTTGGTGTACGAGGTCGGTGCGACCTTCTTTTGGATGAGACAGTTCACGAGCAACTGATCGCTATCGGTCGACAGCTCGGGATTGCTTTCCTGCGTGCGATACAGCTGGTCGGTGTTCGTGTTCTCCGAAATCGAGCAGAAGTTCAGATCGTTGACGAGCTTCTCGTCCTGCGTCTTGCTCATGCCCTCTTCGTTCATGCTGGGAACCGCATAGAATCCGCCGTATGCGGTCGGTTTGGGGTCGGTCCGCCCACGGTTCATGATGCAAGAGCGGAAATTCATCCAGGACTGTTCATAATCGACGCGGGATACTTTCCCCTCATTGGCGATCGCACGGTTGATGATGTCCCGCTGCGCGTCGCTCATCGGAATCTGCGTGCTGTTGGATTCCTTGCGGATGTCGTCGTCGCTTTTCAGCATCCACTCCGCGTATGCCTTCAACGATGACGCATAATGCTGCCGGTCGCTTCCTTCAGCCGACTGCGGTGTGGAGGCCGAGGAGGATGAAGAAGAGGAAGAAGCGCTGGAATCAGTCCCCTTGTTCTTCGCGGCCCCCGGAACGGAACATCCGGAAAGACAAACCCCAACACATACCGCAATCGCCACGGCGGAAAAAAATTATGCCACATGTTTTTCATCACAACCTCCCCCATAGGGCCTGTTTGCGCCGCTGAGTCATCGTTGCGGCGGCGCAAACAGGCATCTACTCATATCTACTGATATGAGTATTCCACCCAATCTTCATGCGCAGCTTGGGTACCATTCGCGATGGTATGGCATTGTGTATATTTGGAGGCCGATTGGTATCGTACAATCGTTCGGTCTTGCACAGACCTGCAGTAATGGCTTCGCGAGAAAGAATAACCTGTTACATCAGACTTGGTGGGTGTAACATCCCAGCTAGCCTGATAATACCCTATGTTCGTGTTTCCCTTGCTGACAGGATATTGTATATACGCGTTAGCAGTAGCAGCCACCCCAGTGCACATTCCGAAAGCAGCAATAGCAGACACTATCGCTGTTATCATTCTTTTTCTCATATTAATCCCCTTTGATTAAAGATGAATTATTAATTACCCTTCGAGCTCACCCCCCCCTAGAAATTCAGCTCAATTCCACTGTATATCAAACTGCTATATCATGTCATCTGACACGCCGCACATATCGCATTCTCCGCTGTCACATTTATAGCCGTCTGTACGGCATAAATAACAACAACCAGCAAACAACATGGCAAATGCTAGGGAAGGAATATACTGCCCGGCACTGGGGCATCCGAATCACTCTCAAAATCGCCGAAATCCATCGCCACAGTTTGCGCGCCAGTCACATGGGAATTGTTCGAATGCCGATTATCCACGGAACGAGGAACCTGCATCTCCAGTCCACCCGTTGGAAGTTCCGAATACACGCTGCACATCGTCCCAACGGCATAACAGGCAAATCCCAGAACCGCAATCACCATATACATGCTGGCAAGAATTAAACATCCGGCATTGATAAGATCCACGCCGTCAGAGACCGGCGAGAATTGGTAATTGAATCGGTAGCGTGGCAGTAGCTCAAGCATGGCCGGTCGGACACACACCATCAACTGGGCATATTCCAGCATCACATACCCTATACTCTGTTAGATTCATCAGCGCTTGTTCATTGGCATCTGTCGGTACAGGAATATCCACCCCACCCGTTCCAAGTAGCTATATAACACGCATATAGTCGTACGACACAGCAGTAATGTCAGCCTCGGTAAGCATGGCAGGCGTTGCTTCATCATCGGTGACTGCATACGCCGGAATCGCGATACATCCCAGAATCATCATTGAGACCGCTGCGGAAATAAGGACTGCTGATCGTTTCATCATTGATTTCATGATTTTCTCACCCCGCAGCCAGTATTACCAGCGTCGGCTATGCGAGGCGTGCCCATTACAGAATCATCAGGGAGACCATCTCGGAAAAACGATTATGGAAGTGCGAACGAGGGCGGATCATGAACGGTAATGATGATGGCCGTGATCGCGGCGGCATATACCACTGCGGTCACGGCCATCATCGCAACGTTACGACCAATGTCACGACCAATGTCACGGCCAACACAGCCAACCTGTTGGCCGATGCGGGCTCACTTGGCGAGCTTGTTGAGCAGCAGCGCCTCGGTGATCACATTGTTCTTCAATCCCGGCAGGGAGATGGACTCGTTCGGGCTGTGCGCGTTGGCCTTCGGATCCTCCGGACCGGTGACCAGCACCTGCGCGTTGGGGAAGATGCGCTGCAGTTCGGGAATGAACGGGATCGAACCGCCCTCGCCCTTGTTGATGGGGGCCACGCCGAACGCCTCCTCCATCGCTTCCAGCGCATCCTTGGTGGCCACGGCATTCGGGTCCATGGCCCAGCCCATGCCGTTCTCACCATACTTCACGCTCACTTCGGCGCCGAACGGGGCGTGCTCCACCAGGAAGTCCGCCAGCGCCTTCTGTGCTTCTTCGGGGCGCTGGTTCGGCGCGGTGCGCAGGCTCAAACGGAACGTGGTTTCGGGGCTGATCACGTTGAATGAGCCTTCGACCGGATGCGCGTCGAAACCGATCACGGTCACTGAAGGCTTGGTCCACATGCGGGAGGCAAGCGAACCCGTGCCCGCAAGACGATAGCCGGACACCGCGCCGGAATCCTCGCGCACGGTAGCCTCGTCCAGATCGCGCTGCAGGCCGCCGATCGGCTCCTCCGCCTTGACGCCCGGCACCACCAGATCGCCGTTCTCGTCGTACATGGAGGCGATCAGCATCGCGGCGAGCGTATTCGCGTCGAGAATCGGACCACCGTACTGGCCGGAATGCACCGGATGATCCAGCACCTTCACGGTCACGTCGATGTCGGTGTTGCCGCGCAGGGAGGTGGTCAGACTCGGAATGTCCGCGGACCAGTTGCCGGAATCGGCCACGATGATCACATCGGCGTCGAATTCGTCACGATGATCCTCGATGAACGGGATGAAGCTTGGCGAGCCCATCTCCTCCTCGCCTTCGATGAACACCTTGACGTTCACGCCGAGATCGTCGCCCAGTGCTTTCAACGCACCGGAGTGGATGGCGATGCCGCCGCCGTCGTCCGCTGCGCCGCGGCCGTAGAGACGACCGTCGATTTCGGTGCCGACGAACGGGTCGGTGTTCCACACGCTCGGATCCGGCACGGGCTGCACGTCATGATGCGCGTACAGCAGTATGGTCGGGGCTTCCGGGTCGACGATCCTGGATCCGATGACTTCCCATGCGCCGGGCGTGCCGTCGGGATTATGCGATTGCGCCACTTTGGCGTCCACGCCCACTTCGCGCATCTGTTCCGCCACGAACTGTGCGGAACGCTTCATATGCTCGGCGGTTATGCCGTGAGCGGAAATGGACTGCAATGCAATCTTGCGGTTGAGCACATCGACGATGCGCTGCCAATCCTCTTCGACGCGGGCGCGGATGACGCCCGTTTCAAGCTGTGCCATATATACCTCTTTTATTCTTGCTCGTTGCCGCCCGTCCGTCGCCGCGCACGGATGCGCCTGCGCCCGGACTCTGGCGAGCCGACTCGATAGCAATCGTATATTCCGCGCACGCCCACGCAAAACGCATCCCCGCACTGGCGTGACGGAAAGCCCGCAAAGCCTGATGTTCCAAGCATTCGCGCGGCATGCTGCGTCTAGGCGTCACCGTAATCTGCAAGCATGACATGGAACCCAAAGAAGAAGGATGAGGCCCAGAAGTCCGTCGATGACGCGGCCGAGCACGCCTCCTCCCAGAACAACGATAAAGGTCAGAGCGCCGGCAAGGGCCATCCGACCCCCAAACGCAAGGACGCTCAGGCGCAGAACCTGCGCCCGCTGGTGCCCGCCGACCGCAAGGCCAGCGCCAAGGCAGCCAAAGCCCGTATCCGCGCCCGTGAGGACGCCCAGTACGAGGCCATGAAGAACGGCGACATCAACAACATGCCGAAGTCGGAGCGACTGCCGTGGCGCGTGTATATCCGCGACTACGTCGACGCCCGTCTCAATATCGGCGAATTCTTCATCCCCATCGCCCTGATCATCATGATCGGCTCGATGGTGGCGAGCGCTTTCCTGCGTAACGCGTGGGCGTCCATCATTCCGATGATTCTGCTGTACGTGTATCTCGGCGCGGTGATCATCGATGTTGCGGTGATGTGGCACAAGCTGAAGAAGAAGCTGATCGACAAGTACGGTGAGGCTTCCGTGGCGAAGGGCACGCGTTCCGCGTCCTATGCGTGGAGCCGTGCGATTCAGATCCGCCGTTGGCGTCTGCCGAAGCCGCGTTACGACAAGCGTGGTCATTGGCCGGAGTGATCGGCTGATGGCTGGGATTGCGTGCGATTGTCTGATTGTGATGTTCCGATTAGTTACCGATTGATTGCCGATTGGCTGATCGACTGCTCGGCTGACGCGCGTTTCCCATGTTTCCCGCGTTTCCCTTGATTGTTGGACGCCCCGGGTGTTGTCGCCCGGGGCGTTCTCGCATATTCCGCCGCACATCCACCGCACTTCCGACGTACATCCGCTGACGCGCTAAGGTGGAGTTGACGTTCCGTACCCCAACCCATACCAATATCCAACCATGTCAACGAACGGACGGGCAGATCCCATGAACGAACAATTCGACATCGCCGTCATCGGTGCCGGCCCCGGCGGCTATTCCACCGCCCTACGCGCTTCCCAGCTCGGCCTGAACGTGGCGCTCATCGAACGCGACGCCACGCCGGGCGGCACCTGCCTCAACCGCGGTTGCATCCCCACCAAAACGCTGCTCGACATCACCGCCACCTTCGATGCCGTCCGCCACACCGCCGACGCAGGCATCAACGCGCGCATCGACTCCATCGACTTCAACGCCGTGCATGAACGGCGCACGCAAGTCGTCTCCACCATGGTCCACGGGCTATCGGCGCTGCTCGCCCAACGCGGCGTCACCGTCTTCCAAGCCGAAGCGAGCCTCGACCGCGATGCTTCCGTCGACCCGCAATGGCATACGGTTCGGCTCGCCGCCTCCCCCAACACCGCCGGCGTGCTCCGCCGCGATGCGAAGAACAGCACGCCGCAAGGCCCGGAGCTCACCATCGAAGCACGGCATGCGGTGCTCGCTACGGGTTCACGCCCGCGCCCGCTGCCCGGCACACCGTTCCATAACGCGATCATCGACTCGACGCAGGCGCTGGCCATCGACTTTCCCAAGTCGGCGGTGATCATCGGCGCGGGCGCGGTCGCCGTCGAATTCGCCTCCATCTGGAATTCCGCCGGATGCGATGTCACCCTCATCATCCGCAAGGACCGTGTGCTCTCCGCATGGGACCGTCGCGTCGGCGTCACGCTCACACGCGAACTGGCACGCAACGGCATCACCATCATCAAAAACGCCAGCATCACGCACGTCGAATCCGATTCCCCCGCCGAAGCGACCGTACGCTACCGCGTCAAAGGCTCCGACGAGGAAACCACACTGCACGCCGACACCGTTCTGGGCGCCATCGGCAGGGATGCCAACACGAACGCCACCTGGCTCAGCGACGCCGGGGTCGAACGCGACGAACAAGGTCTGATCATCACCGACGCCTACGGGCGCACGCACGCACGCGACATCTGGGCCGTGGGCGATATTGTCGCCGGGCATGCGCTCGCCCATCGCGCATTCGAACAGGGCATCACCGTGGCCGAACGCATCGCCGGACTCGACGTGGAACCCGTGGATGAGGATACGGTTCCGCAAGTCGTGTTCTCGCGTCCGCAGGCCGCGTGCGTGGGTCTGACCGGAGCGCAGGCGAAGGCGGACGAACGGTTCCTCAACGTCGCCGAAACCGCGTACCCGATGATGGGCAACGCCCGTATGCTGATGAGCGGCACGACCGGGGCGTTGAGCGTGGTCAGCGGCGAGCTGGCGACGAAACCGGGCGCGCGCGTGGTGTTGGGCGTGCACATGGTCAGCCCGGAAGCCACCGAACTGATCGCCGAAGCGGAACAGTTGGTCGGCAACCGTGTGCCGCTCAGCGAAGCCGCACGGCTCATCCACCCGCATCCGACGTTCTCCGAAGCGTTCGGCGAAGCCCTGTTGAAAGCGGACGGCAGGCCGTTGCACACGAGGTGAACGCTCCCGCAGCACCCCCGTTCCCCCGATATTCCGTAATATTCCTTAATGCTGGTAGACTATTGGCCAGTATGCCAACAGCGACGAGAAGCAAGTGAGGGAGTCATGGCGAATAAGCCCGCGAAAAGAAGCATGATCAAGCAGATCATGCAGGTCTACAAGTTCACCTATGAAGAGGATAAGCAGCTGCCTTGGCTGATGGGCCTGGTGTTCGCCGCGCCGATCGTGCTGGCGATTGTGCTGGGTGTCGTGTTCAAGTGGATGTGGCTGACCTGGATCCTGATGATGATCGCCGCGATCCTGTTCGGCGTCCTGTTCGCCACCATGATGTTGACCCGCCGCGCCGACGCGGTCGGATTCCGCAAGATGGAAGGCCGCCCGGGCGCCGCCATCAGCATCCTGAGCAACATGAACAAGGCCGGCTTCAGCTTCCCGCAGGAACCGGTGTGGATCGATCCGCGCACCAAGGACGCCATCTGGCGCGGCACAGGCTACAACGGCATCTACCTGATTGGTGAAGGCAACGCCGAGCGTCTCAAGCATGCGATGGACCGTCAGGAGCACGCCATCAAGGGTGTGACCGCCGGTTCCTCCATCCCCGTGTACCGCATTTACATTGGTACCGGCAAGGGCCAGACCCAGCTGAAGGATCTGCGCAAGTACATCGTCAAGCTGAAGACCCTGCAGCCGAACACCACCACCAACAAGCTCATGAAGACGATTCACCCGCATCAGCGTTTCCTGCTCACCAAGACCGAGCTCACCACGCTGAACGATCGTCTGCGCACCCTGCAGGCCAAGACCGGCTACAGCATTCCGAAGGGCGTGGATCCGACCCATGCCCAGAAGATCAGCCGTCGAGCCATGCGCGGTCGCTGATCCGCAACGCAACCGTCATACGAATCCCGGCCAAGTGGCCGGGATTTTTTTGTATCCGCTCCCCTCCTTCGCGCTCCCACATAGCGCTCCCCCGAGTTTCCATCGCTCCCCGTTACGCAACCCGTCGCATCACCCTGTCATGCCGCCCTGTCATGCCGCCCGTCCACTGTGTGGACAGGCGGTTTTACCCATTTCCCCGAAATACCGGGCGCCACGCATCGCGGATTCCATCTCGAAACATTCTCGTAACCGAACATACGAGTCCGTGAAACGCACCCTCCTATGCTTGTCTCACGTAACTTCTGATTGTGAAAGGAGCGGTCCCGTGACCGACGAACTGAAAACCAAGGCTGATGCCGAGGCCCTTATCAATAAGGAAGGCGTGGAGTACGTCTCCGTCCGTTTCACCGACCTTATCGGTGTGCAGCAGCACTTCACCGTGCCGGCAAGCGAATTCCTGAAGGACGCCTTTACGGACGGCATGCCGTTCGACGGTTCTTCGGTGCAGGGCTTCCAGGCCATCAACGAGTCCGATATGAAGCTGGTTCCGGACGTGTCCACCGCCTTCATCGATCCGTTCCGCAAGCACAAGACCCTCGACGTGGCCTTCTCCATCGTGGATCCGCTCACCGATGAGCCCTACTCCCGCGATCCGCGTCAGGTTGCAGGCAAGGCCGAAGCCTACCTGAAGTCCACCGGCATCGCCGACACCGCCTCCTTCGCTCCGGAAGCCGAGTTCTTCATCTTCGACAAGGTTCGTTTCGAGAACTCCATGCAGCGTTCCTTCTACGAGGTGGACTCCATCGAGGCCCCGTGGAACTCCGGCATCGACACCGAAGACGACGGCACCCCGAACATCGGCTTCAAGAACCGCGTCAAGAAGGGCTACTTCCCCGTTCCGCCGATCGATCACACCCAGGATCTGCGCGACGACATGGTCGCCAACCTGCAGAAGGTCGGCCTGATTCTCGAGCGTTCCCACCATGAGGTGGCCGGCGCCGGTCAGCAGGAGATCAACTACCGCTTCAACTCCCTGCAGCATGCAGGCGACGACCTGATGAAGTACAAGTACGTTGTGCACGAGACCGCCGCTCTGGCAGGCAAGGCCGCGACCTTCATGCCGAAGCCGATCGCAGGCGACAACGGCACCGGCATGCACTGCCACCAGTCCCTGTGGAAGGACGGCAAGCCGCTGTTCTACGACGAGAAGGGCTACGCCGGCCTGTCCGACATCGCTCGCTGGTACATCGGCGGCCTGATCAAGCACTCCTCCTCCGTGCTGGCCTTCACCAACCCGTCCCTGAACTCCTATCACCGTCTGGTTCCGGGCTACGAAGCTCCGGTCAATCTGGTGTACTCCGCACGCAACCGTTCCGCCGCCATCCGTATTCCGCTGGCTGGCACCGCCCCGGCTGCCAAGCGTATCGAGTTCCGCGCCCCGGATCCGTCCTGCAACCCGTTCCTCGCCTTCTCCGCACAGCTGATGGCAGGCCTGGACGGCGTGCTGAACCATATCGAGCCTCCGGCACCGGTCGACAAGGATCTGTACGAGCTGCCGCCGGAAGAGCACGAGGGCATCAAGCAGGTGCCGAGCTCCCTGGCCGAGGCCATGGACGCCCTGGAAGAGGATCACGACTTCCTGACCGCCGGCGACGTGTTCACCGACGATCTGATCGAGACCTGGCTGGACCTCAAGCGCGGCGAGATCGACGAAGCCCGTCTGGCTCCGACCCCGCTCGAGTACGAGCTGTACTTCCACATCTGATAGCCACAGCGTTTCATATAGGAGAACCCCGCCGCTCTTTGGACTGGCGGGGTTCTCCCGTCTCTGCTCCCGGCTACGAAAACATTCGGACGCGTCTTGCAAGACTGCTTTGTGGCCGCCCTTCAGAATACCGGCGATGTTCCCTAACGGCCGCCCACATGGTTCCGTAGGTGGTTTTATGGTTCCGTAGGTGGTTGGCCACAATACGTGGATACGGCAATGGCTTATTTCACGCCATTGTTCGCGTGGGTTTCTTACCTGAACCACCTACGGAAGCGCATAACCACCTACGAAAGCACGCATATCCCCATCCACGCATATGTTCTCATACATACTTCAGCTTTTGCCTGGTTTTATAACACAACCATGCCAAATACCAAGAGCCAGAGCGGCAGTCAGTTGCTCACGCCGCTGAACGCCCAATGCCAGTAGCCGGTGCAATACGCCGTGATGAGTGCAATCGCCGGTACCGCAGCGCATATCAGGTAGAATCCCCAGTCAACCGCATGCAATCGCGATTCACGGGCTTGGCTGCGCGGCAGTTCGGAACCGAATCCACGCGCCTCCATCGCCGTGGCCAGCTTCGTGCCACGCCTGATCGACACCACCAGCAGATTGAATGCCTGGGAGAGCACGCGCTTAATCACATTGCCGTCGCCGAGTCCGCGCGAGCGACGGGACTGCCCCAGTGCACGCCAATCATCCTGCAACAGGGTGAACATGCGTAGGCCGGCCAAACCGCCATATACGAATTTCGACGGCAAATGGAGGATCTGCACGAGCCCGTCGGCCAAATCGGTCGGATCGAGACCAAGCGCCAGCATCACGCCCGGCACCGCAATCGCGGCGACACGCAGAAACGTCGCCAATGCCAAATACAGCGACCCTTGCGAGATCACCACGAATCCGCCTAGATTCGCCAACACCACACCCGAAGTCTTGCCATACAGAGCCACGGATACGAAGCTTCCCGCAGCGGCGATCCACACCGGCCAGGTCTTGCGCAACACCGTCCACGGCGCAATGCCGCCGATCCATAGCAGCAGCATTTCCAACCCGAACGCCACCGAAGCCGACATGATATCGAGCGTGAAGAACATGGGGATGCACAAGATCAGCGCGCCGATAAACCGACTGACCGGATTGATCTTCGCGATGAACCAGGACGGCGATGCGGGTCGGGCCACATCTACACGTTCCGTATGCGACACTACGCCGATGGTTTCAGTCATGCTGTTCCTCCTCGCTGACAACGATACGGCGTGCGTCCAATGCCTCGATCAATGCCTCATCGTGCGTGACCATAATCACCGCGGAACCGGCGTCACGCACGTCGGCGATCAAACGCACCATTTCCGTCCATGTGGTGAAATCCTGACCAAAGGTCGGTTCGTCCATCACCACGACCTTCGGCGCGGCGGCCATCATGGATGCGACCGACAGTCGCCTTTTTTCCCCACCTGACAGTGTGAACGGATTGGCCGGGCCGAATCGTTTGAGATTCATACGTTCCAGAATCTCGTCCGCGATCCGATATGCCTCCTCATCCGTTTTCCCCATGGATTTCGGTCCTACGGCAACCTCGTCGCGCACGCTGGCGGTAACGAACTGGTGTTCCGGCTCCTGAAACACCATGCCGACACGCCCCAGCAGATCACGGCTCTTCCAACTGCCCACATCATTGGCGCGATGCGGCGGCACCATACTCTCCGCCACGCGCACATGACCGGCAAGCGGTTCGAGCAGACCCGCCAAAGTAAGCGCAAGCGTGGATTTGCCCACACCGTTGCGCCCCGTCAATGCGGTGACCTCACCGGCATGGAATTCTAGATCGATATGTTTGCCAAGCGGGAACTCACGGCCGAAGCTCAGATCGTCGGTTCGCAGCACCACCTCGCCGGCAGACCGCTCCGGATGATACGGTGTGATGGCTCGCCCAGGCACCCATGCGCCGCCTTCGGCAAGCACATCGCCCAGGGTGCCGAACACCTCGCCCGGCGTGCCATCCGCAATCACGCCGCCGGTCAGCGAATTGCCGTCAGGCTTGCCCAGTACGATCACGCGGTCAACCGTGTCAAGCCACACATCGATATGATGCTCGACCACGATCAGCGTTTCCCCGGTGCGCTCGACCACATGCTTGACGGCATCATGGACTTCCTTCACGCCGTCGGGATCGAGATTCGCCGTCGGCTCGTCAAGGAGCAATAATCCGGGGTGCATGGCCAGCACACCGGCCAGGGCAAGACGCTGACGCTGACCACCGGAAAGCTTGCGTGTGGAATGGTCGAAGCGCATGTAGTCAAGTCCGACGATATCCAGTGATTCGCGGGCACGCTGCCAGATTTCGTCTTTGGGCACCCCCAGGTTTTCGCATCCGAACGCGACATCATCGCCCACACGTTCCAGAATCGTCTGCGCGTCCGGGTCCTGCAATACCAGGCCGGAGACTCCACGCACCTTACGTGCGTCCCTGCCACCAACCAGCAGCGTCCCCTCCTGCTCGCCGTCATCATCGCCGCCAAGCACGCCTGCCAGTCCAGCCATCAGCGTGGATTTGCCGGCACCAGAGGCGCCAAGCAGCAGCACACGCTCCCCCGGCCGGATGTCGAAGTCGACATGGCGTAGGGCGAAATCCTTACGTGAAGCGTGCCGCCACCCCCAGTTGCGCGCGGACACGCCTACCCCCATGGAACGTTCCCCGGCGCCGGCATACGCATCTGCGCTCATACGAGCATCCGCACCGGTATCGGCTCCGATTCCGGCATCATCACCAGAGGCAACGGTAACCATCGAAATCCCCCTCAACAAGCAATACGTCGTAATACGTAAACAATCAAACAAACACAACGGGTCCCACGCCGCACACCAGCGGCGTGGGACCCTGGCCGCTCAGACCAGCGTCTGGGCGCGACCGGACTCGAAACGATCGAGCACACCGGTCTGTGCGATGGCACGATGCAGCAGGTACATCACCACGCCGGCCAGCACAACACCGGAAACAATGGACGTGCACAGGTAAATGCTGGAACGCAGCACACCCCATGCCGGGTTCATAACCCAGTAGTAGATGCCGCAGCCCACGCCGGCCAGAGCGCCGGAAACCGCGGTGGTCAGCATATTCCACTTCTTATAGGCGAAAATCGCGAATCCGATTTCCGCGCCGATGCCCTGCATAATGCCCACGATCAGCGAACCGCCGACGCCCCACTGGTTGCCCATGGTCAGTTCCAGGGCGGCGGCGAGCGTTTCGGCGAACAGCGCGGCACCAGGCTTGCGCACGATGATGGCGGCAAGCGGGCCGGCAAACAGCCAGAACGCGTTCAGCAGGCCTTCGAAGCCCGGCGTCACAGCGCCAAAAATGGCCAGCGGAGCCGCGCAGACAATATCCCAGCCCCAGAAGATCACGCCGGATGCCACGGCGATGATGGCGGCCACCACGATATCGACCACACGCCAGGTGTTGCTGTGCTTGCGGACCGTGGAGGATTCGTTCTCCACGGCATCGATTGTTGGTTCAGTCATTACTGTGCCTTTCTCTCATTCAAGGCACGGGAAGAGAGACATCCGTGCGCCGGCATTGCCCGGTAAACGTTCATACGGTCGAAGCGTTCGCTTCCTCTCAGCCTCACGGCCCCCGTGTCATTGCCCGATAGTACGCAGCACGCTCGATTTCCTGTCTTCGCTTCCACGAGCATCGGCGGCTGGCGGCGCCGAACGCGGGATGTATGCTCCTTCAATCCCCGGAAATGCTCTAGGATGGCCTAGGAAGAGCGAAAGGAATGTTATGACCGCCGAAACGAATACCAATGACGCATCGGACATGCCGGTCTCCGACCAACCAGTTTCCAGCCAACCGTCACAGATGGGGCAGACGAACGGAGGAAACACCAAGCCTGCCCATGCTGGATCCGCCGTCAAAGCCGCACTCATCGCCAACATCGGCGTAGCCTGCGCGAAATTCGCCGCAGCCGCTTTCACCGGATCATCCTCCATGTTCTCCGAATCGGTGCATTCCGTGGCTGATTGCGCGAACGAGATCGTGCTCATGTTCGGCGACCGTGCCTCCGACCGCAAGTCCAAAGGCGACCATCCGTTCGGCATGCATCGTGCGAAATATCTTGCCAGCTTCATCGTCGCCACACTGTTGTTCTTCGTCGGTGGCGTGTTCGCCGTCAGTCAGGCGACGAAGAAACTCATCGGACTGCTCGACGGCTCCGTGGACCGCCAGGTCGATTCGCTCGAACTGCTCGCCGCGCTGGCCGTGGTCGTGATCTCCGCCTATCTTGAAGGCTACGGCCTGCACACGTCCATCAAGGAAGCACGCGAGCGCATGGATCGCGTAAAGGTCGAGGAGGATTCGCTGATCGGCTTCTGGCGCCGCACCAAATCGGCCGAGCTTGCGTCGGTGATGATGGAGGACACGCTTGCCTTGATCGGCCTGCTGTTCGCCGGTCTTGGCATCGGCTGCTCGATGCTGACCAGTGACGAACTGTACGATACGATCGGCGGTATGATGGTCGGCCTGGTGCTGGTGATCGGCTCGGCCGCGTTGGCGTTCAAGTCCGGTTCTCTGTTGCTCGGCGAGGATGTGGATCCGCGTACGCACAAGCTGCTTTCGCAGGCGGTGAACAATACGCCTGGCGTGGAACGGCTTATCAATATGCAGGCGATTCACATGGATGAGGATGCCGTGCTGCTGTGCTTGAAGGTGCAGACGTCCAAGTTGGACCGCGACTACGATGTGGAGACTGTCGACAAGATCGAGAAGAACATTCGCGCCGCATTGCCCTGGTATGAGTGGGAGATCTATGTAGAACCGGATATCTGGCGTGCGAACCATGTCTCCGCTGAGGAATAGCGGTTTTCCGTTTTCGTTTCGCATATCCGAGCAACGCCATTGATTCGGCCGTCTGCGTTTCCGGTGCATGTTCTACCTATGATGCGCGGTGGAAATGCGGGCGGCCGAACACGGTTCTGGCGTGGCACGGGGCCACCCGCTAAGGTGGTAGGCGCACACAGGAGGATCATGAACGACATTCACACCATCGAAGCGAATATTTTCGAACGACTAAGCCACGTCATCGACCCGGAATTGGGCCGTTCCGTCACCGACCTCGGCATGATCACATCAATCGAGGCCGTGCGGGCGGAACGCACCTGTGACGATGGCGGCGACGTCATCGACGTGACCGTCCACGTGGAACTCACCGTCAAGGATTGCCCCCTGAGCGAAACCATCACCAATCAGATCAACGGCGCGGTGCGCTCCTACACCGACCCCGACTCCCCCGGTGCCACGCTCGTGCCACACATCGAAGTCAGTTCCATGCCGCAGGACAAGCTGACCAGTCTCGTGCAGACGCTCAAGGCGGAGCGCAGGCAGAACCCGTTCAGCAAACCCGGCGTCAAAACGCGCATCTTCGCCATCGCATCCGGCAAAGGCGGCGTGGGCAAATCCTCCGTAACCGCCAATCTTGCCGCGACTTTCGCCGCGCTCGGCTACGATACGGCCGCCATCGACGCGGACATCTACGGTTTCTCGCTGCCTCGGCTGTTCGGCGTGCACACGCAACCCACGAATCTGAACGGCATGCTGATGCCGGTGACCGCATGGGGCGTGAAGCTTATTTCAATCGGCATGTTCGCGGGCGCGGACCGTGCGATCCTGTGGCGTGGCCCGCGATTGCAGCGCTCGTTGGAGCAGTTCCTTTCCGACGTGTGGTGGGGTGAACCGGATGTGCTGCTGCTCGATCTTGCGCCCGGCACCGGCGATATGGCGATTTCGGTGGCGCAGGCGCTGCCGAATGCCGAACTGGTGGTGGTGACCACGCCGCAGCCGTCCGCTTCAGATATCGCCGTGCGGTCCGGACTGGTGGCGCTGCAGGTGCCGATGAAGGTGCGCGGCGTGGTGGAGAACATGAGTTACTACGAGCACAAGGGTGAGAAACTGCGGATTTTCGGCGAGGGCGGCGGGCAGCGTGTGTCCGAGCAGTTGACCGCGGCATTGGGCCATGATGTGCCGCTGATGGCGCAGTTGCCGCTGATGCCCGAACTGCGCGAGACCGGTGAGGCTGGCCGGCCTGCGGTGCTGACGCCGGAGGGCGCGTTGGCCAGCACTCCTTTGGCGGACGAGTTCACTTCGCTGGCACGGCGGCTTATGGAATTGCACTGAGCCGTCCCCTTACCGCGTTTTGGGTGTCGATTCGGACGTTTCCGGGCTTGATTTCGTCCGAATTGACACTCATCTGCCTGATTTCGTCCGAATGGACTGCACTCTACGAGCTCACCATGGCCAACATCAATCTTCAATAGCTTCGACGTAGGGTGTAAGTTGCGTCAGCAATACCGCTGCGTCCCTAGTGGCGGATTCATACAAGGCGAACGGTTCGATCTCGTCATATTGGTGAACAATCACGTTACGCAGAGCGCGCAGTTCCCTCCATGGCAGTTCTGGCACCGCACTGCGAAACTCATCCGACAGTTTCTTTGCCGATTCCTGCACCTGCACCATATCCATGGCGACCGAGTTGAACCGCATATAATCCTCTTCCAATGCTTCCGCCGATGCCACTGCCGAGGCATCACGATGCGCACGTTCAAGGTGCTCGACAAGTCGGATAAGATTCGTTTCGTCCCGATACCTCTGATCCGCATGAATCCTCGCCATCACGCCACCTGCACCATGTCAGATTGGATATGCTCATAAAATCGACGACTGGCACGACTGTTCCGAGCGTTACGCTGTAATGCCGTAAGCGACATTAACGACACCTCACGTTGCAAGGCGCTTTCAAGTTCGTCCTTCACCGCAGCCAATTCCACCAAGCCAAGCCGTGTGCCCGGCCCGGCAACATACAGCAGATCCACGTCTGATTCCGCATCGGCATCGCCTCGGGCAAACGAACCATACAGATATACTTCCGCAAGCCCATGCTTCTTCGCGATCTCACCGACGATAATCCGTATTGTCGCAGTTTCCAGCGGGCTGGCATTTTCGGCAAGCGACTGCAACGCATCCGCATACCGCTGCAGAAAATCCTGCGTGGGGTTCCCATCACGTTCGGCCCTCGACAATGCGGACTGTGTAGTGCCTATCGCCTGTGCAATATCCTGTTGGCTCAATCCACGCTTCATACGTTCAGCCCTTAGATTCTCAATCATGCTCATATCCCATATATAGCACATATGCTATATTGTCGGCACTGCTGACGCCGTTACGCCACAATCACTTCCCACTTGGTGGTTCATTCGGTCGTTTCTGGGCCCGATTTCGTCCGAATGAACCACCAACTGCGCGATATCGTCCGAAGCGACCGCCTTCCATGAATGCGCAGCTGCGACCGCTGGTAACGCAACAGTGCGAGAATGCCGAGTATGAGAGTCGCCATCGCACAGTTTGCGGTCGATCGTGAACCGGATCGCAATATCGAGACCATCCGCACCTATGCCATGCAGGCCTCAGCCAACGGCGCACGCGTGCTGCTGCTACCTGAGGGCATCATCGCACGGGACGCAACCGACCCGTATTACCCGGCACATCACGCACAACCAATCGACGGACCGTTCGTCGCGGCACTGCGAGCGATCAGTGCGCAGACCGGCGTCACGCTGATGGGAACCGTGCACGTAATTGATCCGACAGCGCCCAAACCAAGCAACGTATTTCTTGTTATCGGCAATGGCGAGATCCGCCTCGCCTACCGTAAAATCCACCTGTACGACGCGTTCGGCGAGCGCGAATCCGACGTGATCGAGACGGGCAACGAGGTTCCGCCGCTTATCACCATCGACGGCTGGCGGTTCGGCGTGATGACCTGCTACGATCTGCGGTTCCCCGAACTGGCACGGGCGCATGCCATTGCCGGCGCGGACGTGTTGGTCGTCTCGGCAGCCTGGGCGCGTGGAGCGGACAAGGTGGACCATTGGACCACGCTATGCAAGGCACGTGCGTTGGAGAACACATGCTACTTGATGGCATGCAGCGAACACAGCGCGCATAACATCGGGCACAGCATGGCCGTTGACCCGATGGCGCATATGATGGCACAGTCAGAAAGCGACGACGTCGTGTTCGCGGATTTCGACCGGGATACGTTGGATAAGGCTCGACAGACGCTGCCGGTGCTGTGCAATAGGCGTTTTACAGCGCCGGTGCTGCAGGGCGCGACACGGACGACTGATTAGCCTGTCCCTACATTCGCCTGAAACAACCGACCGTGCAGCAGATGGGTGTCGATTCAGACGCTTTCCGCTGGTTGGGTGTCGATTCGGACGTTTTCGGGCCCGATTTCGTCCGAATGGACAGCCGAATAGAGAAAACAGCAGAGCAAAAATCATCACAGCCAGCGTATTCAGTACTAATGCTGACGATATAACTTTGCGTACAACTTCCCCTCGGCCATTAAGCTCTCATGCGACCCATGTTCAACAATATGCCCATCATCCATCACATATATCTCATCAAACATGCGTATCGAGCTTAGCCTGTGCGCCACCACCACACACGCGTATGGCGCACGCATAAGGGCTCTCATTATCTTGTTTTCCGTAACATTATCCAGCGCACTGGTCGGCTCATCCATCACAAGGACTGTTGCACTGCGGATTGCGCAGCGGTCTCCTTATCAACCAGCTTTTTGGATTTCGCAGCATATATCGTCGAGACCATGAGAATAACAAAGCAAATCGCCAATGTCACCATTGTGAGCTGCGGTGAGTAGTTGATCATCATCACCAGATACACGGCAAGAAACACGAAGGACACCAGCGATCCAATCATTCCGGTAGCCAGCATTTGTTCAACGACAGCCACTAGATTCGCCCGGTAGATCATATCGCCACTTGTTCGGTTTACGAAAAAGGCAAACTCTCGTTCAAACACTCCCCGCATATATTTGCGGAATAGAAAGTTCCCAAACCCTATCCTTAATCGAGCGTTCGCCAATCCATTGAGCATGGAAATCAGGTAATACAGCGCAAAAGAAACAAGCATCATCGCGAACGCGGCCAGCAGAAACCCCTCGCTGGTGCACAGCTGCCGACGATTGACGATAAATCCCATTCCTGTTGGAGGAATCAATCCCAAGCTTTGTATTGCAAGCGACAATACTATGGCACTCAACACGAAAACCGGGGAAGAAACAAGGAAGTCCTTAATCACTCCCATGCAATTCGAGTCGCGCCATGCCCCGCGAATGGATCTTTTCTCTCCCGCACGCTCGGTAAGCACAGCCGCCGAGGAACAGTGCCTACGAAAATCCTCTTCTCGCACGGATGAACGCCCACTCGCCGGATCAATAATATAGAAACGGCCGAATGCGTAATGGCTCAAGACTATGAAGTGATGATGATTCCATAGCAGGATGGACGGCGAATCCAGTTTTTTGAATCCATCGATATTCCGTACTGCAACGGCCCTGTTCGTCACCCCGTAATCATTCAGAATGGTCACTATATTTTTGATGCTTAGCCCGCCACGAGGAACACCATACGCATTACGCAAATCCTCCAATCCGGAATCGCGCCCATACGCCTTGAGTATCATGGCACATGCAGCCAAGCCACATTCGCTGTGCTCCCCCTGTTCGACGAGAGGGATACGCAAATGCCCTGCCATACAAAGCCTCCTCTTAACTTACAAGCCAAAATCAACATGCTCATGTTCTTTGCCGAGCATCGCGGCCTTTGAGAATTCATCGAACGAGTTGAAATCGGAGAGCATCGCATCCAGGGCAATATGCTTGTGATCAAGCACGATAATACGATCAGAGACGTTCCAGCAATAATGCAGGTCATGGGTGATCGTAAGTATCGTACGGTTATCGGCACGCAGCCTTCCCATATACTCAATCAACAGATCACGTGTCAGCGGATCAATGGCATTCGTGGGTTCGTCGAGCATGATGACATGCGGGTCGAACATCATGCCGGCCACTATTCCCACTCGTTTGCGCAATCCTGAGCTTAGGTCAGAGACCTTTTTGTCCAGCTGGTCGTTCAATTCGAATGCCCGAACTAATGGATTCTTCTCCAAGGCTTCAAAAAGGTCTTATCGTCATCCTTTGGCTTGAATAGCATCTTGCGGAACTTGAAATTCTCTCGCACGGTCATCGTGTCGATAAGGCCGCCCTGTTCGGTCATTTGGAACACGTCTCTCATTGAGGGAACAAACGCTTTGTTAATGGCAGCGTACCCCGACCAGGGCCGCCGTAATCCAACTATGAGATCGAACAACGTGGTTTTCCCAACACCGTTATAGCCCAAAATAGCCAATGACTGTCCCTTGGGGACTGCAAAGGTGATATGTTCGAGCACCGCCTGCTTACGCTTGTACCCAAAGGTCAAGTCGTTTACTTTGATAATATCCGTTGTGTTCATGTGTATTCCTTTCAGTGCTCCACCTGTGGTAATGACGCAAAGTACTCCGCCAAGCTGTCACAATCGAACATGCGGTGCTTTTCCCAATACCGATATTCGGCGTTTTGTTCATCCCGGCGGATATACGACCGTTTATAAGAACGAAACAATTCCTCTTGATGACCATTAGGCATGGAAGCCTCGTGCGACGTAAGCGCAGCAAGAATATGCCGAGCCGCGCCCTGTGCCTCATTGTTTTCAAAAGGCATGCCATATGTGTTGTATGCAGTCGGATCTCGGACAATGCCCAGAGAATCCATGAGACGCTCCAGCATATCGCCAACTTTGAGATATCCGTTCGTGCTGGCGCTTACGAGGGGCATCCCCGGCTTGCCGCTCAGATAGAACAAATGAGACCAGTAGCATAATCTATCCATTACGATCTTCATGTCACCCGACACGTTATGCCCATATGTTGGCGAACCGAGAATCAGGTAATCGCAATGCTCAATCATTGTTTTCAATCTCCCCGAATCATCGATTCCAAGGAGCTCCTGCCGGTCAACGCCGGTCGAGAATTCCTGCGCTGTACCGTCAGAGGGAAGGATACGCAGATCTTTGAAAAGAAGGCGAATATCTTTTCAAAATCAGAATACCATGAAGAAAGATTGTCCTTGTTTCCCTTTAAAAACGACTCTCCATCAATGCATTTCGCATATTATTTCTTATCATAACCACGAAGCTCAAGCATGCTGGCAAAATCATAGGGGCGCAACGCGCAATTTCGCGACATCCATTGACTGATAACAGAATCGACAAACGAATCATCACCGGAAGCGCCATCGTCATCAATCAACGAATAACGTTCTTCGATGGTATCCGCATACATACTTTTTACAATATCCACAGCATATCCTCTTCAATGAATTACATTATTTACTCAGCATGAGAAGCGTCTTGCAGTATATTGTTTTTTCTCTTCTCGCGATAATCATATTTACGCATAGTGTCACCAAAACAGCAGCTATGCAGAATACATAAAACGGTATGAGAGCATATTGCAAAAGCATCAGCAAGGCCATTGCGCCACTCGATACCAGAAGTATCAGAAGTTGCAACAATGTCTGGGAATCTGCTTCGACAGAACAATTGATGGCACATACCATGATCACAGATAAAGCCAAGAAAGAAACAACAACAAAAGAAACCACATCAGCCATTGCCATGGAATAATCATGAAAACAATGTTTCAATACTCCAAAAATAAAATCAGCGGCATATATTGGCACTACAACCAAAAAAGAAAACACATACCGCTCAACAAGATATCCATAAATACCATATCCCGCTCTATGAATCGAACTTATTATATCGCAAATATGATCTCCATAAACCAAAGACGACAACTTAAAAACAGAAATCGTCACCAACAACCCAGGCAAAACGAAAGAGAGAAACACGTCCATTACTGGCTGCAATGTACCATACATTGTGCTTTCCACTGCCAGTGTCACGCAAATTCCCAATATCTCGAGTGCGACAAATCCAAACTTTCTTGCCTTCAAGCAATCACGATACAGCAACGCAATCATACAATCACCAACACCATACAGCACTAGGCAAAAACAGATATCGTCTTCACATATTCGGTTTTATATGTGACAAACGTATATAGATAAGCCACAAAACCAACGCCAATCAATATGGCAGCACTCAGCCACACCGGAAACCCAAATAGGGGAACAAATGCCACACCTATACAAATCAATCCGCAAATGATTAGTCCCAAAAATACCACATTTCGATCAGTCCCATCCTTTAATCGAAAGACCAGCATATTGGCAACCGATAATTCCGTGAGCGATGTCATAAAGGCTATGCCTATTGTAGGCAATAGGTACATTACCTCAGACAGATAAAAAAGCTTCATATATATTCCGACAGCAATGTATACGAACGCGAACAACAGATTGGGAGGCAGGGCGAGCATTATTTTCTCCAGTAAATAATAATTCATGCCACGCCCCGATTGATGCAGGATCTTGATGATACCGACATGCTTATCTTCAACTAAAAGATTGGCATTTACATATATTGACTCGAAAAACATTGCACACAGTACACTCCCAACCATCGCTTGCTTCGCGGTTATAGTCATCACGTCGTCCCCTCCGGCCTCATACATCCCCCCAAGCCAGATTTCCATGATTATCGCCGTAAGAGCAACTATTGGCCAGACACTCGCATACTTCGGTTTCTTATACAACTGCAAATCCCTGTACAGCAGCGCTTTCATGCACACCCCCATAGAAAGGGTGTTGCGGCATATCAATGCCGCGACACCCAAGTCTCACCAGTCGTCGGTTAATGCTTCTTGCACGTTCCGGAAACATGGAAATACGATGCAACAGACATCGCAACGGAAACAGTGACGTCAACAGAAACCGCAATGGACAGTGACTGCGGGGCCGCATCGTTGCTGCCACGCCCGGTCAGCAAGGCCATATCCTCAGGCGAGAGATCCGAAAAATCATCCCCCACAATGGAATCGACATCAATACCCTTATTGCTCATAGCAGAGTCTCCTCCGACGAACACACCATTAGGTGGCTTCCGGAGCGGAAGCGCCGCCAGTATAAGCTCCCCACAACAGAAACCGCCCGCCCATGTATTCCAGAGGAATACACGAACTATGTATCGTGACTGGTCTTTATATCATTGTTGCTGTCGTCAATATCAAGAACGGAGCTGTGCCATGCCTCTACAACATACAATCAATACCGTACTTGCAGTCACGCTATCCATTTGCCTGGTTTGCGCAACAATCGAGCAACCGCTATCCGCCGATTCCGGGAATATCGCACTCAATGTGGCCTGTTCATTCATGCCATGGCTGTGCCATCATTAGCATCTCACGAGCTTAGGATTCCGACTCGCTAACCAGCGGAACGCATACCGTCAGATGCCATTGTCTGCTCTTCTTCCAGCATTGCATCTTCCCACCCAGCAGCTCTATTTGTTTGTTGTGCAGTCGGATCCCCTGCCATGAGGAATATGCCAATCGTTCACTGGATGAATCTCATTGGATTGCGCGATAAGCAATCTACCGTTGCCTATCGTGATAACGACCTTGTATGTTCCGTTTGGATTACCGTGCCGTTGAATATTGCGATATATCTCCCTCATCAACGACAGCAGAACATCTTCCTGCTGCACCGATATGCCTTCGGCAACTCCGGATATTTCCGTTTTCCCTCTAAAGCCTAAGTTCTGCAGCAATGCATCTTCCGTATCCGTAACATCTTCCAAGTGCTCCATGAATGTGCCATGCGATGGCATAATCTGCTTGGAATCCTCATTGCTGAGCAGACCTATGACCTTATATATCCCGCAAGGTTGAGACAGCGAGACGATTGACATCAGACCAAGCATGGTTTTCACAACCACCAGTATGAATATTATGCTGTGCAATCTGCGATATTTTAGTCAGATTCGCTGTTGTGGAGTCATGAATGTCAGCGGCGATCCTATTCCTCATTTGCAGATGCTCCAGCCTCATCTTATCGATGCGATTCAGATCAACCTGCTTCCTCCAACGCAGGGCATATCCAACAAAAATCGCACAGCCGAGCATAGCCAGAGAATTGATCACACCATACATATCCATGCCCGTGTCATAATGCCATGCAACCTGAATAATGACGACTCCCACCGATTCAACTGCGAGCATCAACAGGCATATCCACAGGCGGGACGAATACCCCAATATTCCAAGTACCGCGAATAAAGTCAGCAAAGGGTTCGGCACCGTCACTGTCATAGGCAGCAACGTACCTATGATAGAGACAATTCCTAAACCGAACGATGCTGGTAAGGGCATGACGATTATTCCGGCAATACATACTATGGCAATTGCCGCATAGATAATCTGGACCATATCAAGCGGAAGCACAAGTGCGATATTCGAAAAAGTCAAAGCATAGAGCGCAGCGGCTATGAGGATATATGGGATTCGCGCACTGCACCATTGCCTCAGCCCCGTGAGAACCTCTCGAATTCCATCGTTCATTGTTCCACCACATCGCCATTGCTTCCTTGGTACTACGCGCATTCAGTTTCTTGCGCAACCGGATAATATGCGTCTTCACGGTGCCGATACCAATGGACAGCATATCGGCAATATCACGAGGTTCCATGCCTTGCGCCAAAAGCGTCAGAATCTGCTGCTCCGTGGGCGATAGGCGTTGAATCGGGCACATATCGGATTCCGCAAGTCGTTGATGCGCGGTCTTCGCATCCACAAAATCGATGTTCCCGCACATACCCAATGTGCCGTGCTTGACTATCACATCAATCGAGTCAACAAGTTCATTGAGATTGACTTTAGGAATAATGCCCTGAGCACCAGCTTCAGCGGCACGGTTTGCATAGCGGTCAATCGAGAATGCCGTGATAGCAAGCAACGGAACCTGCTCGGTTCTTCGACGTATTTCCCTGCACACACTTACGCCGCTAATATCTTCAAGGCTCATGTCAGTCAATAAGATATCCGGCATAGTAACAGGTTCCAAAGCCCAATCAATGGCATCAGTGCCTTTACGCGCGGACCAGCACACGTCGAACCGTGGGTTCCTGCGAGGGATGGCCATCTTCAGCATGTCCAAGGTAAAGGCATCGTTGTCCACCAGTGCCACGCGGATGCGGAAATCTTGACGATCGTTCATATTCCATAGAATAGCCGCACTCCCAAAGGCTGAGCAGGAATCCACCAGCAGTTGGGTGCCGATTCGGACGCTTCCCGCTAATCGCCTGTTGATTCGGTCGTTTCCGGGGCTGAAAACGACCGAATCAACATTCATCTGCCGGTTTTCGCTCGAATCAGTCGAGTTCTTCTTCGGTTTCCTCTTCGATTGCGCCCTCGGCCGCGTCCGCACCGTATTCGCCGGCAAGCAGCAGCTCGAACTGTGCCTCGTCAAGCATCGGGATGCCGAGCTCCTCGGCCCTAGCGGCCTTGGAACCGGCGTTCGCGCCGACCACCACGTAATCGGTTTTCCTGCTTACCGAACCGGCCGCCTTGCCGCCACGTTCCAGAATCGCCTCCTTGGCGGAATCGCGGGAGAACTCCTCCAGCGACCCGGTCACCACCACGGTCTTGCCCGCCAGGGTCTGCGGCATATCACTCTTCCGCGCCTCGCCGACACCCACTCCAGCCGCACGCCATGCCGCTAGGGTCTGACCGCGCCAATCCCCCGGTTCACGCGAAGCCGCGAACCAGTGCACCACCGATTCGGCGATTTCCGGACCGACACCGTCGATCTGCGTCAAGTCGTCCACGCTCGCCTTGCTGATCGCGTCCAACGACCCCATGGCCGAGGCGATCAGACGCGCGGTGGGCGGTCCGAGCCTGCGGATGGACAGCGCCACGAGCACGCGCCACAGATCGGCCTGCTTGGCTTTTTCGATCTCCTCAAGCATTTTGCGCGTGTTCTCGGCGGGTTTGATGATGATCGGCGTCACCGTGGTTTCGCCGGAACGGGAGGTTTTCGTCTCCTCGCGCACCACCACGGCGTCAGCGGGCACGTTGAAGCCCGGGTAGCGTTCTGCCGCACCAGAGCCATCACCGCCATCACCGCTCCTCCTGCGCACCTTGGGCGCGGGCGCGGCGGTCGTCCAGAACGCCGGCACCTGATGCCATAGGCCGGAGCCGCCGAGCCGCTTGCGCACCTTGCGTTTGCGCCCGTTATCGCCCATGATTTCGCGCACCTCGATGATCGGCGCCTCGCGCCAAACGCGCACATCTTTGAGATCGGCGGCGGTCAGGTCGAAGATCCCCGCCTCGGAGGTCAGCACCGGCGTCTGCACGGGCGGCAGTTCCAGCCCTTCGACCGGCTCGTACTCGTCCGGGTCCTCGCCGGGCGCGATCAGGATCTCCGTGATGTTCGGCGCGAACGTCGCCACCGAATCCGGCCTGTTCTCCTCCGGGTTCGTCAACGCGATGGCCGACTGGTCACCCAGATGCTCGATGTCGAACGCCTTGCGCATGCCTAGGGAGATCACGCGTTCGGTCAGCTGTGCGGGGCAGCTTTCCACGTTCGGGCAACGGATGTCCTTGTCACCTTCCTTGGCGGGCGCGAGTTTCGCTCCGCAGCTCGGGCAGTGTTCGGGCATCACGAATTCGCGCAGTTCCGCTTCGCGCCCCTTGCGGCGTTCCAGCACCGGCCCCACGAGTTCGGGGATCACGTCGCCGGCCTTGCGCACCACCACGATGTCGCCGATCAGGATGCCTTTGCGTTTCACTTCGAACGGGTTGTGCAGCGTGGTGCGGGCCACGGTGGATCCGGCCACGTGCACGGGTTTGAGCACGGCCACCGGGGTCACGCGCCCGGTGCGCCCCACCTGCACGGTGATGTCGAGCAGTTCGGTGTTGACTTCCTCGGGCGGGTACTTGTAGGCGGTCGCCCAGCGGGGTGCGCGGGAGGTGGCGCCCAGCGAACGCTGCAACGCCAGATCGTCCACTTTCACCACGATGCCGTCCAGCGCATGCTCGATGTCGCCGCGATGCTCACCGTAATAGTCGATCATGTCGAGCACTTCGTTGAACGAGGTGACGGTTCGATTGTGTGGCGAAACCGGCACGCCCCACTTGGTGTACAGCGCGTAGGCTTCGGACTGGTCGTTGATCTCGTCGTGGCCGGTGTGCCCCGGTCCCCATTCGAGGCGCCCGATACCGTGCGCGTAGAAGCTCAGGCGGCGGGTGGCGGTGATGCGCGGATCCTTCTGCCTCAACGATCCGGCGGCGGCGTTGCGCGGGTTGGCGAACGGTTCGCGCCCGGCGTCCTCCTGCTCGTCGTTGAGGGTGCGGAAATCGTCCCATCGCATGAACACTTCACCGCGGATCTCCACGAAGTCGGGGATGTCTTCGGCTGGTCCGGCGAGATTGGCCGGGATGGTGCCGATGGTGCGCACGTTGAGCGTGATGTCTTCGCCGGTGACGCCGTCGCCGCGTGTCAGGCCCTGTTCGAGCACGCCGTGACGGTAGATGAGGTTCAACGCCAGACCGTCGATCTTGACTTCACAGCTCATCGGCAGCGGCTTGCCTTCCGGCCAGTCAAGGCTGCGCCGCACGCCGTCGTACCAGCCGCGCAGTTCCTCGATGGAGAACACGTCGTCGAGGCTCATCATGCGGGAGGGATGGCGGACGGATACGAAGTCGTTGGAGAAGGTGCCGCCGACGCGATGCGTGGGCGACTGCGGGTTGTCGAGCGTGGGGAACGCCGATTCGAGCCGTTGCAGGCAGCGCAGTCGCGCGTCGTAGGCGGCGTCGGAGCTGACCGGCGCGTCGTCGATGTAGTAGGCGATCTGATCGGATTCCACCCATGCCGCGATCTTCGCCCACAGTCGCGCCGCGGTGTCGGCTTCCATGCCGGAAACGTCGAGATGGTTCAGTCGCAGCGCGTCCTCGTCGGTGGATTGCAGGGCCGATACCCATTGTTCGGAGCCTGCGGGGAATCGGATGATGCCGGCGTCTGGCACGGGGTCGATGGCGGCGTTGCCATCCGCATCGCCGTTCGTTTCCGTGCCGTTGCCGCCGTTCTCGTTCGCGTTTCCGACCGCGGGCTCATCCTGCAGATCGTCGAAATCCCATGCCAGCTGTTCGCTCTCGTTACTCATAGTCCCCGATTCTATCGCCTAGCCGCGCCGCGGCGGCGTCATATTGTCGCGGTGACGCGGCTCCCGAGCGAATCGACAGGCCGACAAGGACGAGCGGACCCGACGAACCGACTGACCGACGGACAACAGGCTCAAGCGTTGCGTCCCGCCGCGCGGCTGCGACAGCTATTCGCTGAGCGAACGGATGAACTGCGCCTGCACCACGTCGATGCCGTTCGAATCCGTGTCGTTCATGCGCGCCGCCGCGACGGACAGCGTGCGGGCGGGCACGAACAGCCCCTCGTCCACGGTGATGCGCGCAGCCCGGCGCACGATGTCCGCGGCTTCGGTGTTCGGCCAGACGGGCAGTCCACGGCGGTTGAGCACCATGGCGGCCTCCTGGACGTTCTCTGGCACCGGAATGCACTGCGAGTCGGCACGCGACACGAGTTCGCGCAGCTCGTCCTCGAGGGTCATGACCCGGCCGGGGGCGATGTGGTTGCTCATGATGTACGCGGCGGCGGCCGTGTCGAACCGGTCCTGCATCCATTCGGCGTAGGCCAAGCGGTAGTAGGCGAACGCGGCATCGTCGCGGTCGAGCGCCACCAGCAGCGCGTTCAGGCATGCGGCTCGCGCCGAATCCCAGTCCTCGTCGCGCGCCAATTGCACCGCGAGCTTGAGGTGGGCCAGCGGGTAGGACGGCGCGTACGCCACCATCGCGTTCAGATGCGGCCGCGCCTCCTCACTGCCCTTGATCTGCGCGTACATGTCGGCCATTTCCATGTGCATGTAGAACAGGTTGTCCGGGATGAGCACGGTGCGCTCCCCCGGCGTGGCGAACAGCCGGTTGTAGACCACGCGCTCCGCGTAGGAGTTGAAGTATCTCGGCACGCCGTCGCCCTTTGCGTACAGGGCATCCATGTGTTTGAGCGTGTCTTCGGCGAATTCGCACGCCTGATCGACCTGGCCGGAGAACAGCAGGTCATGCACGTGGGAGCGTGCCTTGTCGATTTCGGTGGCGAGGTTGAGCGTGATGGCCGGGGTGTCGCGTTCGTCGATCAGCGCACCGGCGATGGCCGAGGATTGCTCGCTGAGCTCCGGATCGGAGATCTCGTTGATGAGCTGCACGACCTGCTGCGCCTTGACGACGGACGGCGTCGTGGTGTCCGATGCGAGGCGGTGGAATTCGCTGTCGGCACGCTGCATCACGTCCACACGCTGGATGGACAGGCCGAACGCGTTGCGTGCGCCCAGCACGCGGGCGGCTTCCGGCGCGAACTCGTGATCGGCCATCTCCGGTTCCTCCTGGGATCCGGCGGGCGCGAAGGCACGGTCGCGCAAATCGAAGTCGGGGACGATCTGCTTCAATCCGCCGTTTTCGTCGACGTCGAGCGTCGCGTTGAACATGCGGTAGGTTTCCTGCGGGTGTTCGAGCCCGTCCTGCATGACGCGCGCGAGGAATTCGTCGCGGGTGAACCGGACGGTCGCCAGCGTGCGGACCGTGGGATTGCGCCTGAGCACGTTCATCGGATCGTCCCGCTTGCCGTCCTCGTCATCGTCGTTCGTGAAGCCCGTGGGTTGCGTGCCGGGGTCGAAGAATGTGGTTTCGTCGATGTCGATGTCGCGCACCAGGTTCTCGAACTGCTGTTCGATGGACGCTCCGGCGTCACCGGCGTCGCTTGCGCCGTCATCATCGTGATGCGCGTCCGGCATGAAGATGTCGGCGTCCATTTCGGTGATGGTTCGGGCGGCGGTGCGTGTGGGATCGCCGTGCAGGTCGCCGTCCTTAGGTTCGGCCTTGCTGCCCGCGGGCCCCATGTCGCCGGTGTGCATGCGTTCGAACGCGCTCAACGCTTCGCTCATCATTGCCTCGATGGCGGTGTCCTGTTCGGCGAGCGCCTCCTCAAGCCCCAGCGAATCGACATGCAGCGAGACTTCGCGTACATCGTCGCATGCGCCGAAGCTCAGCATGGCGAGCATCAGGCCGACGCGCAGATTGTAGTCGGCGCTCAACGCCGCGCGTTCGTCGTCGCTCAGGGTGACCCATCGCCCGGCCCGCTCGTCGTAGCGGGTGGCGGGCATCATCGATACGCCGGCCGTGGTGAAGCCGACGGCGACGCGGCCCTCCTCGAGGTTGGATCGCAATGCCACGTCGAAACGGTACGGCAGTCTGATGCTGCGCACCAGCAGTGACATGGTCTGGCGGTACACCCATTCGGAGTTCGCGGGTTCGCCGGTGTTCTTCGCGGCTTCGCGGGCGGCGTCGAACAGGCTCCGCATGGAGCTGCGGCCCGGTTCCGGCGCATGATCGACGCCCAACGCGAGCAGCGCCGGGTTCTTCAGCAGGTTCATGTCGATGGCGGCGGCCTGTTCGCGCGTCACCGTCTCCTCGGTGGGTTCCAGGCCGAGGCGGGAGTTGTGTTCCAGCCACGAGCTGACCATGGCGAAACGGTTGAGGTTGCCTTCGATGTCGAGCGCGCGCAGCGCCGGGGCGAGGGCGAGCGAGGAATCCCAGTTGAAGAAGTAGGCGCCCGAGTAGCTGGACGTGTACAGGTGCAGCGGTTCGGCGCCGTGCGTGGCTTCGAGCCCCGGCACTTCGTCGAGCGCACCGGCTTCGCGCATGAGTTCGGCGAAATGGTCTTCCAGCCCGGAGACGCGCATGTCGTGGGCGCGGGCTTCCAGCATGTCGCGTACGGAACGGCGGATCGCGCCGATCGGCGCTTCGCGGTTGAGTCGGCGGAAGATGTTGCCTGCGCCGAAGCCGATCAGGATGTTACTCATCTGCGGCAGCATGTAGGCGGCGAAGAACGCGATGGCGATGGCGTCGCGGTATTCGAGCCCTTCGCGCATGGAGTCGGGCAGTTTGCGGCGCATCTGTTCGAGCTTGTATCGGCCGGCGCTGCGCGACCATGCGGCCAGCCAGGTCATGCGTCCGGTGACGTCACGTCCCACGATGCCGCCGTAGTCCGGGCGTTCCTTGGAGAAGATGAATCGCGGTTCGAGGCCTTGCATGTCCATGCCGATCTCGTTGCCGACGAACACGCGGCCCTTGCTGTCGGCCACGGCGATCTGCGCGAAATGATCGCGGTCGGCGAACAGGCCGAGGGAGAACACGTTGCCCTGATAGTTCGCGCTGGGCAGCTGCGCCCAGCCGAGGGTCAGTTTGCCCGGCACTTCGGCAAAGTCGAACATGCGTCGTTTGACCAGCGGTCCGAGACGGACGGCATGGTCGGCGAATTGCGCGATGATGGCCTGCTCGCCGGGAACGGGGTTGCCTGCCTTGCTTCCACCGTGCGTATGCGCGTGGACCTCGCCGGCTTCGGGGGCGTGCGATTCGAGCGTCACGCCGAACGGGCCGACGGTGCGCATGGCTGTTTTTCCCCTATGAGACAGTCGAGACATCCATTGACGCGCTTGCCTCAGGGCATCTCCAAAGGAGTCGGGCTGTGACTTGCGTGCTGACATATCCCACATTCTTTCAATTCACTCAGACATGCCCTCGCGATATCACCCTCGGAAGAATCCGGGCGTGAAAGCCGCGATCGGGCCGTCTCCATCCGTCGTGCCGCGGATGCGCGGGCACGGGCCCTGTCGCATCCGTTCGCCGGTTCACTGCAGGAACCAAGCGAATACATTGTAGAACAGGCTCGGCGCCGAGGAGATCAACGCATCATGGCGTCCGATGGTGAACATCGAGAGCAGCGCGACCGTGATGGTGAACAGCATGGCGATCATGACCGCCAGACGGCCCACGCGGATTCGCAGGGTCATGCCGTTCCCGCCGTGCAGGTCCGGCGTGCCGGGCTCCCCCAACAGCCGTAGCATCACCGGCAGCGCGGCCAGCGTGAACAGCCATCCGCAATCAGTCATGTACCGCCATCCCAGTCCGGCGAGCACCGCGTCGAACATCGTCAAACCGAGTCCCAGCGCCAAGACGGCGAGCGTGAACGGGGTGCGTCCGGGCCTGCCCGCGACGCGGCGCAGCAATGGCAGGGCGATTGAAAGCGCCAGCAGCGGGCACATGGCGAACAGTCCGCCGATCATCGGCTCCATATACGACCATTCGGGCAGTGACGCTTTGGATAGCGCGACCCAAGGGAATTGGCCGACGAATCGCAACGGCAGCAGCAGGTAGTCGGCGACGATCGGCAGGATGTTCGCCGGCGCGACGCGGTATTTCGTCAAGTCGGTGACCGTGAACTGGTAGTCGTTGCCGAAGTCCAGCGGCGAGCCGAATCGGACTGCGTTGTAAGCCATGAGCGGCAGTACCGGGATAAGCGCCGCGACGACGACCACGGCGGGTGCCAGCAGCGCCTTGCCGGGGGCGACGGTCCTGCCGCGCAATACCGTGCCGATTGCGCGGATCTGCGGCCAGAACAGTGCGATGCCGAGCAGCGCGGTCAGGCAGAAGGTCGGCCGGCATCCGAAGTTCGCGGCGATGCACAATGCGCCGAACCCGACTTTGGGCAGTGAAAGCGCCGGGGAGTCCCCCACCTTCCAGCGGCCGAATGCGTGACGGGAGGGTTCACCGTTCCCGCTCGTCTTCGGTTTCGCCGCGTCCCCTTGCGGTCCGTTCCCATCCGGTTCCGTGGCGCCCAGCCACAGCCAAAGTCCGAGTACGCTGAACGCGAGCGATGCGGCGAACGGCACCGAGTAGAAGTTGCGGCGGAACAGCAGGTAGCCCGCGTTCGATCCGATCAGCATGAGGGCGAGCGCCATGGATGTCGCGGCCAGTGAGGTTTTCGGCGCGAGACGCGAGATGAGACGCACGACCAGCAGCGCCAGGAACACCAGGGCGACGAGCATGAACAGCAGTACGGCCGCGCCGCTGGAGAGCATGTGCCCGGTGATGGCGCGGAACGGCATGAACAGCAGTACCGCAGGCAGAACGCCGAAATACGAATACCAGTGCCCGTCATAGTAGACGTAATCCCAGTAGATCGGGTTCACGCCCTCGGCGAGCAGTTTCGAGCGGGTGGCGATATCGTACGGGTCCGGTGTGTCGGCGAGCGCCTTCGGCACGTCGAGGTCGAGTGAGGCGTGCCCGTTCAGCAGCGCGTCGGCGATATGCCCGTACTGGTCGAAATCGTAGGTGTAGCCGCCCGCCTCGTGGAATACGAGCGGGTCGCCGGTCAACTGGCTGCCGGCACCGTACAGCATGAGGGCCGCGAGGGGGATGACGAAGCACAGGCCGAGCACGCGTTGGGTGTTGCTTGCCGTGTCGAGCGGTATGCGCCACAATCGCGATCCGGGCCTCCAGCATGCCACGATCAGCAGTATGGCGAGCATCAGGCCCACGCGTATCGGGTTGAAGTCGAAGGGGACGCTCACGTTCGCGCGGACGGCTTGGATGGGGATGAGGGAGCCTTTGGGTTCTTCGATGCTTACGCGCAGCACGCCTTTGCCCGGTGCGCGGATGTAGCTTGATCGCGCCGATTGCGGACTGAACGAGGTCGCGCCGGCGGTGGCGTGGTTCACCGATGCCCTGATGTGCACGACGGCGAGCGCTTTGCCTGTGACGAATGACGGGTCGATGCGCGCGTAGTCGGAGGTGCCGTCGGCTTGCACTTCGAGCCATGCTTCGGTGGGGTCGGTGATGCGCAGCATCCCCTCCTTGGTGCGTTCGAGACCCGATCCCATGGTGTTGGCGTATGCGACGGTGTCGGTGCTCGCGCCGCGGGTGCGCCAGAACGGCATGTTGAATCCCACGCATTCGATGAGCAGGATGGCCAGCAGCGCGGCCAGGATCACGCGGATCGTGCGTCGGCGTGTACGGCGTGCGGTGTGCGGACAGTGGGTGGCTCGGCGCGGCCAGGGCTGCGCGGGGTCCGCTGGGTTCGCGGATCGCGTTGATTGCGCGGCTCGCGCGGATGGCATGGGGTGGAGGAGGTGAGGCACACCCCCATTCTATATAGCGTGTGCCATGTTCCACGCGGAGCCGGCGAATCGGCCGGGCGCCGATGCCACGCTCGCATCGTATGCGCCCCGGGTGCGCCTTAAGATACGGGTATGTCGATTTTCTCCAAGCGCACCGCACGTCCGAAACCCCGCCGTCTCACCTTCGCCCTCGCCGAAGCCGGGCACACCTACGATGACGGCGTCACGGGCCTTGCACCCACATCATTGACCATCAGCGAGCGCCGTGTCGCCGTCATCGGTTTGAACGGCACCGGCAAGTCCACGCTGCTGGGCTTGCTGGACGGCACGTTGAAGGCCACCTGCGGCTCGGTGACCATCGCCGGATCGGCTGACGGATCCGCGGACGGCGGCGAGCGTGAATCCCTCGATCCCGCGTCGAAGCGTGATATGAGGCGCATCGACGAGCTGATCGGCCGCGTGCGTCGCGAGGAGATTCCCGAATCGTTCAACCGGTCGGAGAACATCGCCGACGCGGTCGATGTTCTGCTCAAGAAGCATCGCGTGCCGGAATCCGAACGTCAGGCGATTATCGGCGACCTGTTCGCGCATTTCGGTTTGGCGAGCGCGGCGAAGGAACCTGCGTCCGCGCTCAACGGCGAGCAGCGGCATCTGCTGGCGATCGCCGCGGCGTTGAGTCTCAGGCCGAGCTGCGTCGTGGCGGACGAACCGTCGAAGGGATTGGACGAGATCGGCACCGCGCATGTGGCGAAGGCGCTGTTCTCGTATGACACCCAGGTGGTTTTCGCCACGCATGACACGGATATGATCGTGCGCCCGGAGTACGCGATCGAACGCACGCTGGTGTTGGATGACGGCGCGGTCGCGTTCGACGGCACGCCCGCCGATGCGGTCACGTTCTACACCGATCTCGTCCGGCGACGCTACGAGTTGCTTCGCTGAAGCCGATCCAGCCGCGGTTGCAGATACGGTTGCAGGGCCATGCTCGGCTGCGATCTCAGCCGAGCATGGCCCGTACCGTGTCGAGCACCGCGGCGATGCCATGCCTGAACTCCTCCGGTTCAGGCAGCAGTGACACCGCCAGATACCCGTTCGAGGTCATGTCGAAGAAATACCCAGGCTGGCCGGTGAGGCGATGGTCCTCGATCAGTGTGAGCACCAGCTCGTTCTCGTCCAGCACCGACGGCACACGCAACAGCACGTTCCAACCGCCTTCGGGGCGCAGCACGTCCACCACGCCGAGTTCGTCAGCGGCGAGCATCCCCCGCAGCACGGCGAAATTGCCACGCACCCTGCCACGCACCTTGGCGGTCTGCAACGCGGCGGCATCCAGCAGTTCGGGGATACGGTCGGCGATGATGTCACTCATCGGCAAATAGTCGTCGGCGATCACATCCAACCTGCGTTGCGCTTCGGCGACATCATGCTCCGGTCCTGACACGCGGATCCAACCGACCTTCGCATGCGGCGCGGCCAGCATCTTCGAGAACCCGTCCAACGCGAAGGTGAGCACACCCTCCTCCCCCGCCAGTCGACGGTTCGCGGCGATGGGTTCCAAATCGTAATCGAAGAACACCTCATCGGCGATGATGGCGATGCCGCGCTCACGGCACAATGCGACCAGCGCCTCACGTTCGTCGTGTTTGATGTAGGAGCCGGTGGGATTGTTGGGGTTGATGAGCACGAGCGCCCGGATGCGCTCGCCTTCGGGTGAATCGAGGATCGCCGCGATGTCGGCGGCCTCCACATACCAGGAACCATCGTAGCGCAGCTGGTATTCGACCGCGTGCACGCATTCGAGTCCGGCGATTGATTCGATGAGCGGATAACCCGGCTTGGGCGCGAGCACCGCGTCACCGGCGTCGCACAGCAGTTTGATGAGCCACGAGTACGCCTCGGATGTGGAGGACAGCAGGTAGAGGCGTTCCGGGTCGACCGCCGTGCCATCCTGGGCGCCGAGGAACCCGGCCAGCGCCTCCCTGGCCGCTTTGGGGCCGCGCGGGTTTGCCTCGTACACGTTGGGGATCAGGTCCGGCGCAAGCCCGTGACGAGTGGGGTTGGAATCGTTGAGCTTTCCGAGCTCAATGCCTTGTTCCTTGGCCTTGGCCTGGGCCGCCGCGATCGGGTTCGGGGCGCTGATGTCCACACGGAACGAGAAATGCACAGTCATGCGTCCCAGACTACTCGCGCCCACGCATACCGGTGCCCGCGACGCCGCGAGGGGAACGCAAGACGGGGCGGGAGGACTTGAACGATACGAAAAAGGGAGACGGCCCGACCGAAGTCGAACCGTCTCCCCCTGCACGTGTGCCGCACGATGGCGCCGATGGCGCGAATCAGTGCTGCTGCTTGACGCTCGCGTAGTAGGCGGCGCCGATGATGCCGGCCTCGTTGCGCAGCGTCGCCGGCACGACCTTCGTCTTGATGTCGATGCGCGGGATGAACTTGTCGGCCTGACGGGAGACGCCGCCGCCGATCACGATCAGATCCGGGTTGAAGTACTTCTCCAGCAGACCGTAGTACTTGGTGAGGCGCTTCGCCCACTTCTTGTAGGTGATGCCCTCGATGTCCTTGATGGAGGACGCGGCGTACTTCTCGGCATCCAGATGCTTGGAGTTGAGGATGATGTGGCCGAGCTCGGTGTTCGGGACCAGCACGCCGTCCATGATCAGGGCGGTGCCGATGCCAGTACCCAGCGTGGTGGCGATGACCAGGCCCTTCTGGCCCTTGGCGGCGCCGAACTGCTGCTCGGCGAGACCGGCGGCATCGGCGTCGTTCACGACGGTGATCGGACGACCGCACGCATCGGAGAACACCTTGGTGACATCGGTGCCGATCCAGGACTGGTCGAGGTTGGCCATGAAGTCCAGCGGCTGGCCGGGCTTGATCGGAGCCGGGAACGCGACGCCGACCGGAACGTCATCCGGCACTTCGAAGTGCTCAAGCTGCTGCTTGACGATGGCGGCCACCGCTTCCGGGGTGGAGACCTCAGGGGTAAGAATCTTCAGACGGGGTTCAGCAAACTCGCCCTTCTCAAGATTGACGGGGGCGGCCTTAATTCCGGATCCGCCGATATCGACGCCAAATGCCTGGGCTGTTTCAATCATCATTGACCTCTCTTCGGAAGGTGAATAGTTAGTGAACCGGTATTATCATGGTATCCCCGAATGCCTCGTGCCACGCGGGAAATCCCATAACACCACCGCATCTTATGCAAACGTGTGCGATAATTTCGACCCCCTCGGCGTGGTGCAAACGTTACCATGCATCGTCTCGCACTGTGGACAGCACACCCCTGCGAAGCCCCCATAGTCCCACGTCTCCTGTAGAACGAATCCCGTAAGTTTCAGGGAAGGTGAAATTCCTTACTGGCGGTAAATCGGCGCCCGGCATTCATAACGGTGCGACCGGCAAGCCCGCGACCCGCGCAAGCGGCCGATTCGGTGCGAATCCGAAGCCAACGGTACAGTCCGGATGGAAGAAACGAGGAGCTCCCATGAGCCAGTCTTCTGCTATGCAATCCCATACCGATTCCGATCGCAGCACCGCTGCGGCGACCGAAACCCCAACGGCGCACACCGCCAACAGGCCAACGGACCACGCCGTCGGCGCACACTCCACCGGAGTCGCCGACCACGGACGCTGGTCCACACGCCGCATCGCCATGTACGCGCTGTTCGTCGCACTCGCCATGGCGGCGAGCCTCATCGAACTGCCCATCTTCCCGGCCGCGCCGTGGCTCAAATACGATCCGTCCGGCATCGTCTGCCTAGTGGCCGGATTCGCCTTCGGCCCCTACGCCGCTGCAATCGTTTCCATTCTCGGCTTCCTGCCGCATGTGTTCACCAGCCCGTGGGGTGCGCTCATGGGCATGCTGGTGGCGCTCGCCATTTCCGTACCCGCATCGCTCGTCTACCGCCGCAAGCGCACCCGCCGCGGCGCGATGACCGGCATGGCGTTGGGCATGGTGATCGCGCTGGTGGTCGCGCTGATCTCGAACCTGCTGGTCACCCCGCTGTACGCCCACATGACCGTAGCACAGGTGGCCGCGATGATCGTGCCGATCCTGCTGCCGTTCAACCTGCTGAAGTTCGCGATCCACGCCGTGGTGACGTTCCTGATCTACAAGCCGATCACCACGCTGCTCGACCATGCCGCCTAAGACGGAGGCCATGCCGGACATGATGCCAGGAACAACGCCGGATATGACGAACGGCGAGGCGGTGGCCGAACTGCGCAACGTGCACTTCAGCTACGACGGCGGGGCGCACTGGACGCTCAACGGCATCGACCTTACGATCATGCCCGGCGAACGCATCTGCCTGATCGGCGCGAACGGCTCGGGCAAATCCACGCTCTCCCGGCTCATCGCCGGACTCACGGCACCTGATTCGGGAAGCATCCGTCTATTGGGCCAGCAGGTGTTCGGCGCCGACAATGGCGCCGATGCCGAGGCCTACCGTACCGCACGGCGCAGCATCGGCGCGGTGTTCCAGAAACCCGAGGACCAGATCGTCACCACCGTGCTGGAGGACGATGTGGCGTTCGGTCCCGAAAACCTCGCGGTCGCGCATGATGACATCGGCACGCGTATCGCGCACGCCCTGCATGCGGTCGGATTGGATGGCCTACGTCAAGCCGATCCGACCCGTATGAGCGGCGGGCAACAGCAACGCACCGCCATCGCCGGCATGCTGGCGATGCAGCCCCGACTGCTGGTTCTCGACGAACCGACCGCAATGCTGGACGAGATGGCACGCGCCGACGTGATGAGCGTGCTCGACGACCTGCAGCGGCACGGGACCACCATCGTCCATGTGACGCACCGCCCCGAGGAAACCGCCCATGCGACGCGCATCCTCAAGCTGGAGAACAGCGTGCTCACGCAGGTCGATGGGATGAGCGCCCGTGTTGAGGCGGGAAGCGGGGATGATGCCGGAAGTGGGGCTGATGCCGCTACTGCCGATGTTTGGACGGAGGATGTTGAAGCCGAGTCGGCTACGACTGATGTAGCGGCCGAGTCGGTTGCGGCTGACGTTGTGGCTGAGTCGGTTGTGGCTGAGTCGGTTGCGGCTGAACCGGCTGCGAGCGCAACCGCCATCGGTTCGTCGGATGATGGGGCATCAGTCCCGTCCCCCTCGTCCGCTCCGCTTCCCTCATCCGCACCGTTGGTTTCGGTCGAACATCTCTCCTACACCTACCCCGGCGCCTCCTCCCCCGCGCTCAACGACCTGTCGCTCACCATCGATCCGGGTGAAATCGTTGCCATCATGGGTCCCAACGGCGCCGGCAAATCCACGCTCGCACGCATCCTCTGCGCCCTCGCCGTGCCCGACGCCGGCACGGTCACGGTAGACGGCATCCCCGTGGCCCGCCCGCGCAACCACGGCACGCGCATCCGATACGCCAACCGCAGGCAACGCTCCCTCGTGCACGCCACGGTCGGTTACATCATGCAGCACCCCGAACGACAGCTCTTCGCCCAAACCGTTGCCGAAGACATCGCATACGGGCCGCGCAACCAAGGCCTTGACGATCATGAGGTCACGCAGCGGACCGAGGATGTCATGCGGCTGCTGCACATCAGTCATCTGGCCGGCCGTTCGCCGTTCGCCCTATCCGGTGGCCAGCAGCGTCTCGTCGCCATAGCGGGCGTATTGGCCTGCCAGCCGAAGCTCGTCATTATGGATGAGCCCGCGGCTGGACTGGATGCGAACGCCCGGCATCGGCTGCATGCGCTGATCCGGCATCTGCGCGGGCAAGGCGTCGCCGTCATGCTCATCACGCACGACAGCGATGAGGCGCGTATGCTCGCCGATCGCATCGTGCGGATTCCGGCGGGTGGCGCGGGCGTTGATTCTGTCGGTTCTGTCGGTTCCGGGGATTCTGTCGGTTCTGCTGATTCCGGGGATTCCAAGAAATCCGAAGCCGCCGCCCAACGCGATACGCGAATCGATGACACACACCGCAGAGCGCCGGATCGGACCGCCGCATCGCTGATCGGTCGACTCGACCCCCGCGTGAAACTGCCCGCATTTCTGCTGGTCATGATGTGCGCGTTCGCCATCACGAACGTCCGGCAGCTTGCGGTCGGCGCATGCACGGTGATCGGCGTACTGATCGCGTCGCGCATCGGCGCGGGGCGTCTCTGGCGTTCGATTCGTGTGTTCCTCGTGCTCTTTGTGTTCATGGGACTGGCGAACGTGTTCTTCGTGCGCGCCGGCACCACGCTCGCCACCATCGGATCCATCCCCATCACAGATGACGGACTGGCCATATCGGCGCTTTACATCTGCCGATTCACCATGGTCATCGTAATGGGAGCGGTTTTCCTCGCCACCACTACGCCGACCGCGATCACCGATGCGGTCGATGCGCTTTTCTCACCCCTGCGACGATTCGGCGTGCACACCCAGGAAGTGGCGTTAGTGTTCAGTCTGGCGTTGCGATTCATGCCGACGCTGGCGACGGAAACCCGTGCAATCATGGATGCGCAGTCCGCCCGTGGTGGCTCCATCGAAACCGGGACGCCGACGCGACGGCTGCGTGCGATGGCCGCGATCATCGTACCCGTGTTCGCCGGGGCGTTGCGGCATGCGGATGACTTGGGGCTTGCGCTTGATGCCCGCTGCTATGAGGAGGGCATTCATCGCACGCATTGGCGTGTACTGCGCATCGAATCGCGCGATATCGTATTCATGATGGCGATCGCCCTGACTCTCGCCGGCATCATCGCGTTCGCGTTCCTCCCCTAGTCACCCTCGGCGTGGCTAAACGGAACCAGCACCACCGTTTGGCTACGCTGACGGCATCTCACTGTACCCAGATGGAGACGCCATCTCCGTCTGGCTACGCTCAGGCCCCTCACTGTAGCCAGATGGAGAAGCCATCACCAAATAACTACGCCCAGAATCCACCAGTGTAGCCAAACGAAGAAACCATTCCCGTTTGGCTACGCTGACAATCACCCAGCGTAGTCAAACGGAGAAGCCATCACCGAGCCACTACACTCAGAGCCGCTCAGCGTAACTAAACAGAGACGGCACCACCGTTTGGCTACACTGACAAGCGCTCAGCGTAGGCGAATGGAGAAACCACACCCGAACAGCTACGCTGAGAACCCCTCAGCGTAAACAGACGGGGATGGCTTCGCCAAATGGATACGCTGGGAGAAGAGCGGCGAAGAAAAAGAGGACGAATATAAGAAGCCCTCCCATTGAGCCGCACCCCGATCGTTGGACTGAAGAAATTCGGATTCGATAATCGGAGGTGCGGTTCACATGAGATATAGAGAAGCCCATCCCATGCAAAATCATGGGATGGGCTTCCTTGGGCAAGCGCCCGGCAATCACAGGCCGTATTCCTCGGCGATCACCTTCCACAGCTCTTCGGCCGCGCGCTCCACGGTGTCGTTGACGATGACCACATCGAACTCGTTCTCCGCGGCGAGCTCGACCTTCGCCGTTTCCAGCCGTTTGGCCTGCTGTTCCGCGGTTTCGGTGCCACGCCCGATCAGTCGGCGCTTCAGTTCCTCGAAGCTCGGCGGCGCGATGAACACGTACACCACTTCAAGCCCCAGTTCGGCGGCACGTTCGCGCACACGTCTGGCGCCTTGCAGATCGATCTCCAGCAGCGTGGGCACGTTCCGCTCCAAATGCTCCTTCACGGGCTCAAGCGGCGTACCGTAATGCGCCATGCCGTGCACCACGGCGGTTTCCAGGAACTTCCCGTCCCGTTCGCCGGCGACGAACTCGTCCTCGCTCATGAACCAATAGTTCACGCCGTTCTTCTCGCCGGGCCGCGGGTCGCGCGTGGTGGCCGACACCGACACCCAGATCTCCGGGTGATCGGCGAGCAGCTTCTGCTCCACCGTGCCCTTGCCAACGGCGGTCGGTCCGCTCAGAACGATGAGACGTCCATTCGTCACTTGCTATACCTCCATGATTCGTTTTACGGATGAAGCCTCATCACGCCTATTCGCGTTCAGGCCCAATGAGGCTTCATCTGAGATTTCACCTGAGTCTTCGCCGCAGGTATCGGAACCGCAAACTGCGGAACCGCGGAACGCAAACATCAGAACCGCGAAGCCCCGAAACCCCGCAGAACCGCAGAACCTCAGCCAACGCGAAAACCGCGAAAACTTCAAAAACCTCGAAAACCGTACAAATTGCAGAAACCGCACAAACCGCAGAATATCAGGCCGTTACCTCCGATCTGCCATCCTCGTCGGTTTCGTCCTCGGCTTCCATAATGGCCTGCCGCACGTCCAACGCGATGGATTCGGTGGCCGCCGCAAGATCGGCGATCGCCGGCCCTTTGGTGGCGATGGAACGGGACACCGTGACCAGCACGTTGCCGTGCGTGCCTTTGAACAAGGTCTTCAGATCCTTGGCTTCCGCACCCTGCCAGCCGTAGCCGGGCGAGAGAATCGGACCGGTGAAATGCGCCGGGTCGACACCCGTCTGCTCGATCCACTGCCCTACGGTGGCTCCCACAATCAGGCCCACGGAACCCATGCCCTCATGCTCGGCGTTATGCTTCTGCGCCGCCGCCGCGATGCCATAGGCCACGGTCTGCCCTTTGAAGGAGCCGCCTTGGCGGATGGCGCTCTGCACGCTGCGCCCCTCCTCGTTGGATGTCAGCGAAGCGATGAACACGCCACCGCCATTGTCGAGCGCATCGTCGATCAGGCCGCGCAGCGAACGCTCGCCGTAGTATGGCAGCAGCGTGATCGCGTCAGCTTTCAACGGTGCGCCCGGCTTGAAGTACGCGTCGGCGATGGCGGAGATCGTGGTGGACAGGCCGCCGTGCAGACAGTCCACGATGGTGATCACGCCCATCTGCCGGGCCGCGTACAGCACTCGTTCGAGCACGGCGAATCCTTTGGAACCGTAGCGTCCGAACATGGGCATCTGGAATTTGACGGCGGCGGCGCGGCCGTTCGCGGCCTGCAACATGCGCATCGAGAACATCTCCGCGCCGTTCGCGTCAACGTTGTAGCCCCAGTCCGTCAGGAGTTTTCGGTGAGGGTCGATGCCAACGCACAGCGGACCGTATTTGCTCATGGAATTGTGCAGGCGCAGACCGAAATTGGAACGCTGTGCGCACAATTGATCCTCGTGGCTGCTGGCAATAACCTCGGTCACCTTAACGGCCCTCGCTCTCCAGTGCGAACAGTTGCTTGGCGTGTTCCTGAATGCTCATCACCTGGTAATCGTTGCGCTTGACCGCGTCGATGGCGAGCAGCACGGCGTTGAACTCGGTGATGGTGGTGAACTGCGGCAGGTCGGCGGCGATGGCGGCGGCTCGGATCGAGTAGCCGTCAGCGCGCGAACCGCGCGAGTTCGGAGTGTTGAGGATCATGTCGATCTCGCCGTCCTCGATGAGCTGAACCACGTTCTTGCCCACGGAGCCTTCGGCGTGCTTGACCACGACCGGATCATCCGGATCGGAGTCGATACGGCCGGAGATCTTGTCCACGATCTTCGATTCGATGCCGTAGCGGCGCAGCACGGAGGCGGTGCCTTCGGTGGCCCAGATCTTGAATCCGAGCTCTTCCAGACGCACGGCCATGAGCGGCAGCTGACGCTTGTCGGTATCGTTCACGGAGATGAACACGTTGCCTTCGGTGGGCAGACCGCCATCGTATGCGGCGAGCTGGCTCTTGGCGAACGCGTGCGGAACGTCACGGTCGAAGCCCATGACTTCGCCGGTGGAACGCATTTCGGGTCCGAGCAGGATGTCGACGGTCTTGCCGACCGGAGTGCGGAAGCGCTTGAACGGCAGCACGGATTCCTTGACCGCGATCTGCTGGCCGCGGTGGAAGTCGCCGCCGTCGCCCTTCGGCAACAGCAGGCCGTTGGCGCGCTGCTGGGCGATGGTCTCGCCGGCCATGATGCGTGCGGCGGCCTTCGCCAGGGCCACGCCGGTCGCCTTGGAAGCGAACGGCACGGTGCGGGAGGCGCGCGGGTTGGCTTCGATTACGTACAGGGTGTTGGCCATGAAGGCGTACTGCACGTTGATCAGGCCCTGCACGTTGCAGCCCTTGGCGATGGCGTAGGTGCCTTCGCGCAGGCGGCGGATCTGATCTTCGGACAGGGTGTTCGGCGGCAGGGTGCAGGCGGCGTCGCCGGAGTGCACGCCGGCTTCCTCGATGTGTTCCATGATGCCGCCAATGTAGAGTTCCTCGCCGTCGAACAGCGCGTCGACGTCGATTTCGATGGCGTCCTGCAGGAACTTGTCGATGAGCAGCGGGCTGGGCAGACGGCCGGACACGACGGTGTCGGCCTGGGCTTCGGCGAGCGCTCGCTCCACGTACTTTTCAAGCTGCGCGTTGTCGTACACGATTTCCATGCCACGGCCGCCGAGCACGTAGCTCGGGCGCACCAGTACCGGGTAGCCGATGGAGTGCGCGGCCTCCTGGGCCTCCTCAAGGCTCAGGGCGGTGCCGTAGCGCGGCGCGTTCATCTTGGCCTTCTTCAGCACTTCGCCGAAGAGCTCACGGTTTTCGGCCAGATCGATGGCCTCCGGGGTGGTGCCCAGGATCGGCACGCCGGCGGCCTTCAGACGCGCGGCGAGCGACAGCGGGGTCTGACCGCCGAGCTGCACGATGACGCCCTTGACCGGGCCCATCTTCTTCTCGGCCTCGTAGATTTCGAGCACGTCCTCGAAGGTAAGCGGCTCGAAGTACAGGCGGTCGGAGATGTCGTAATCGGTGGACACGGTCTCGGGGTTGCAGTTGACCATGATCGTGTCGTAATCCTTGCCGAGCTCCTGCACCGCGTGCACGCAGGTGTAGTCGAACTCGATGCCCTGGCCGATACGGTTCGGGCCGGAACCGAGGATGATGACCGCTTCGCGTTCGCGCGGCTTGACTTCCGTCTCGTCGGCGTAGCAGGAGTAGTAGTACGGCGTGGCCGCGTCGAATTCGGCGGCGCAGGTGTCGACGGTCTTGTAGACCGGGCGCAGGCCGTAGGTCCAACGCAGTTCGCGGATGGTGTTCTCGCCCTCGTCGCCCAGATGGCGCAGGTGCGCGATCTGCAAATCGGACAGGCCGGCGAGCTTGGCTTTCTTCAGCAGCTTCGGGGTGAGCGCTTCGGCGTCACGCACCTTGAGCGCGGTCTCGTTGATGAGCATGAACTGCTGCAGGAACCACGGGTCGATCTTGGTGGCGGCGTACAGCTGCTCCATGGTCGCACCGCCCCAGATGGCGCGCATGAGCTGCAGGTAACGGTTTTCGGTCGGCACCTTGATGGCAGCGAGCAGATCGTTCACCTCGTCGGCGGACGGCTTGTCGCCATCCCAGTTGAAGCCCATGTGACGCTTGTCGATGGAACGCATGGCCTTGCCGAGGGATTCCTGGAAGTTGCCGCCCAGGGCCATGGCCTCGCCCACGGACTTCATGGAGGTGGTCAGGGTGGGGTCGGCGCCAGGGAACTTCTCGAAGGCGAAACGCGGCACCTTGGTGACCACGTAGTCGATGGTCGGCTCGAAGGAGGCCGGGGTGGACTGGGTGATGTCGTTCTGGATCTCGTCCAGCGTGTAGCCGAGGGCCAGCTTGGTGGCGATCTTGGCGATCGGGAAACCAGTGGCCTTGGATGCCAGGGCGGAGGAACGGGACACGCGCGGGTTCATCTCAATGACGATGATGCGGCCGGTCTTCGGGTGGATGGCGAACTGGATGTTGCAGCCGCCGGTGTCGACACCCACGCCGCGGATGATGGCGATGCCGATGTCGCGCAGCTTCTGGTATTCACGATCGGTCAGGGTGAAGCACGGGGCAACGGTGATGGAGTCGCCGGTGTGCACGCCGACCGGGTCGACGTTCTCGATCGGGCAGACGACCACGACGTTGTCGTTGCGGTCGCGCATGAGTTCGAGCTCGAACTCCTTCCAACCTTCGATGCCTTCCTCGATCAGCACCTCGTCGGTCGGCGAGTAGTGGATGCCGGCGCCGGCGATGCGGTGCAGCTCCTCCTCGTCATGCGCGATGCCGGAGCCGAGACCGCCCATGGTGAAGCTCGGGCGGACGACCAGCGGGTAGCCGAATTCCTCGGCGATCTTGTCGACTTCGGCCAAGGAGTGCGCGATCTCGGATCTTGCGGATTCCGCGCCGGCCTTTTCGACGACCTTCTTGAACAGTTCACGGTCCTCGCCGCGGTCGATGGCATCGAGGGACGCACCGATCAGTTCGACGTTGTACTTCTTGAGCACGCCCGCCTCACCGAGCGCCATGGCGGCGTTCAGCGCGGTCTGGCCGCCCAGGGTGGGCAGCAGCGCGTCCGGGCGTTCCTTGGCGATGATGCGTTCGAGAATCGGGGTCGCGATCGGCTCGATGTAGGTGGCATCGGCCATCTCCGGGTCGGTCATGATGGTGGCCGGGTTGGAGTTGACCAGGATGACGCGGATGCCTTCCTCACGAAGGACGCGGCAGGCCTGGGTACCTGAATAATCGAACTCCGCCGCCTGACCGATCACGATCGGCCCGGAACCGATTACCATCACGGATTTGATGTCGGTGCGCTTCGGCATGTCACTTACCTTCCTTGGAATTCTTCATCAGTTCAACGAAACGATCAAACAGGTACGCCGCATCGTGCGGACCGGCGGCGGCCTCGGGATGGTACTGCACGGAGAACGCGGGGATGTCCACGCACTGCAGGCCTTCGACCACATCATCATTCAGGTCGATGTGGGAGACGAACACCTTGCCGTACTTGCCGTTCTCGAACGGGGCGTCGACGGTTTCGCCGATCGGGGCGTCGACCGCGAAACCATGGTTGTGCGCGGTGATCTCGATCTTGCCGGTGGTCATGTCCTTCACCGGCTGGTTGATGCCGCGGTGGCCGAACTTCAGCTTGTAGGTGCCGAAGCCGAGTGCACGGCCGAGCAGCTGATTGCCGAAGCAGATGCCGAAGAACGGGTAGCCCGCGTCGAGCACCTTGCGCAGCAGTTCGACTTCGGGGCCGGCCTGTTCCGGATCGCCCGGGCCGTTGGAGAAGAACACGCCGTCCGGGTTGAGCTCCTGCAACTGTTCGAACGTGATGCTGGAGGGCACGACGTGCACGCGGCAGCCGCGTTCCGCCATACGGTGCGGGGTCATGGCCTTGATGCCCAGATCGACGGCGGCCACGGTGTACAGCGGCTCCTTGCCTTCGAATTCGCCGCACGGTTCGATGGTGTAGGCCTGCTTGGTGCTGACCTCCTCGTACAGGCTCAGGCCCTGCATCTGCGCGGTGGCCTTCACTTCGGCGAGGAACTCGTCCAGATCGCGCACATCGCCCTTGTCGTCCAGCAGCGCCGCGCCGGAGAACACGCCGGCACGCATCACACCGGCGGAACGCAGGTGACGCACGAGCTTACGGGTGTCGATGCCACTGATGCCCACGATGTTCTGCTGCTTCAGGTCATCGTCGAGGCTGCCTTCGGCACGCCAGTTGCTCACGTTTGGACTGGGATCGCGCACCACGTAGCCGGCAACCCAAATACGCGCGGATTCCGGGTCCTCACCGTTGACACCGGTATCGCCGATATGCGGGAAGGTCTGCACCACAATCTGACGGTCGTAACTCGGATCGGTAAGAGTCTCCTGATAGCCGGTCATACCGGTGGCGAACACGATTTCGCCGGTCGTCCTACCTTCGGCCCCGTAAGGCTCACCTACATATACCTGACCATCTTCCAGAACGAGAATGGCCTCATTCTGGTCACAGATTGGTTTGTCGCTCACCGCGCAACCCCCTTATTCTCATCCGGGTTATTCATGCCAAGCGTAACGTTCAGCGCAGACTCACACGCCGACCGACGGCATCGTACCGAAGCCCGCGCCACGCCTTCGCATCGTTCCATGTACTGTGCGGCCATGGAACGGAACCCTGTATAACACATCTCAAAAGAACGCCCCCCGCGGAAATACGGGAGGCGTTCAACAAATATCAATCCAACGGCTTCTCATGAGCCGCGCATACGGCGGACAACAGTCCGTGAATAAAAGCAGGCGATTCGTCATCGCACAACGTCTTCGCCAGGCCGAGTGCCTCGTCAATGGCCACCTTGTCGGGAACATCATCGTTGTACATGATCTCCCATGCGGCGATACGAAGAATATTGCGGTCGACGACGCCCATACGGCTGGTCTTCCAACCGGTGGAGCATTCGTTCAGCTTCGCGTCGATGTCACGACGATGCTCGGCGACGCCACGCACGATGTCGATGGCGTAATCGGGCAACGGCGTCTGAGCGCCGGGAACGGCGATGCGCTCCTCAAGGAGGGACAGGATGTCCTGCCCCTTCTCGTCCGCCTCATACAACGTATTCAGAGCTCTCTTGCGAGCAGTGGAACGTGCCATACAGCCGTCAGCCCTTCGACTCAGTTCTCGCGGCCGAGGTAGGAACCGTCGGTGGTGTTGACCTTGACGCGCTCACCCTCGTTGATGAACAGCGGGACCTGAATCTCGGCGCCGGTCTCGACGGTGGCGGGCTTGGTGCCGGCGTTGGAGCGGTTGCCCTGCAGGCCCGGCTCGGTGTGGGTGACGGTCAGCACGACGGAAGCCGGCAGTTCGACGGACAGCGGGGTGCCGTCATGGAAGGACACGATGCAGTCGGTGCCTTCGAGCAGGAACTTGCTCTCGACGAGGGTCTTCGGGACCATGATCTGATCGTAGGTGGTCATGTCCATGAAGACGTAGTTGTCACCGTCCTCGTAGGAGTACTGGAGGGTGCGGTTGTCAACGGTTTCGAATTCCATCTTCATGCCGGCGTTGAAGGTCTTGTCGACGATCTTGCCGCTCAGCACGTTCTTGATGGTGGTGCGCACGAAGGCGGGGCCCTTGCCCGGCTTGACGTGCTGGAACTTCAGGACGGTCCACAGCTGGCCGTCAAGGTTCAGAACGGAACCGTTCTTGATGTCATTGGTAGTCTGTGCCACGTTTACTCACCTATACTGTTGGTCCTCAAGGGCAAAACCCTAAAAATTGCCTTGGCTATTATGCCACCACCCCTAGAACACCGTGTGACGCGGCGTTTGCAGGGTGCGTACGGGGGCCTTTTCGGGGGCGTTTTCAAAGGTGTTTAAAGTGTCCCCAGAGGAATTCGGCACATTCTCGCAGCCCCCACTTCCTCAAAATCAGACAGAATCAACCCCATCCTGTCCGAAAATGGGAAACTCACACCCGGAGCGGAAACACAGCCGCCCATGCTTCCCCAAAATCGGACAGAATCAGCCCCATCCTGTCCGAAAATGGGGACACTTCCGAAAACACAGTCAAGCCCCGCCCAAGAGAGAAACCCCCGTTCCTCAGAATCAGACAGAATCAGCCCCATCATGTCCGAAAACGGGATGAAGCGAGCACTCAAACGCCTACTCGGCTTATGTATGGCGGATTCCGCACTTTGTTTTTTCCTAAGTGGCTTATACATGGCACGCGCACCCCGATATCCCAGGTATGGACGTTGTAATTCCGCGCCCCGTACTCGGCATATCACGTTTCAGGTGCCACATATAAGCCACTTAGCATTTCCACGCCCCATGAATCTGCCATACATAGGCGAGATAACGTCCCGCCAACCCCTTCTCCGCTCTGCCCCGCACAACCGCAACCCCAATATTCGACAATCGCACCATACTCGCCCAACAAGCGCCCCATACCACACCACCATCACCCACATTCCCAGAAAACATTCAGAAAAATGCCGCCGCTTTTTAAGCCCCATTCCACGAAACCCGTGGGGTCGCGTACCGCCCTATTACCGGAAGCGACAACTGATGGCCATCGCCGGCAACCCGCAGCGCCGACAACCGATGCCCCTACCATCGCAGGTGCCTCAGCCAGCAGTCATCGCCCGCAGGCCACAAGCCGACACAACCCAGCAACCCAAAACAACAAAATAATCAGTACAACGCCAAGCAACCGGCGGCGCCAACAACGCCAACACCCGGACCACGCCGAACCCCACCCCATGTGAAAGCCAAACCATGAGAGCCCTGAAACCGCACATCCCACAAGGCATCATCGCCAGAAAGAACATCGTCAAACCAGCGGCCATCGTCATCGCCGCCGCCATCGTAATCGCGCTGACTCCCCTCGCCGGCAGCAAGATCAGCTCCGCGATCGAACGTAACCGCCTCGAACGGCTCAGCGCCAAAATCACCAGCATCTACACCAGCGACTACCAACAGACCGCCGACACCAAACTCGCCGAGCAACGCGAGAAGTCATCCACCACGCTTGACGAACCGTTCACCACGGTTAACCCCTACGGCACAAACACCACTTCGCTGTACGTGTATTTCACCACCGACCAAGCCACCAGCGTCTCCTACACCATCCATGTGGAAGGCTATCCGGACTTCTCCGCCACCGCCAACCAGGACGAACGCTACTCCACCGAGCATGAATTCACAGTGCTCGGCCTCATTCCGAAGAAAACCAATACCATCACATTCACACTCACCGATTCCGGCGGCAACACCGTGGTGACCAAGCAAATCAAGCAGAAAGGCCCGACGCTGCTCGGCGAAGAGGAGGTTCAGCTCGAACAGAAAACGCAGCCCACAGCGGCCGCCAAACAAAGCGTGGACAACGGACTGTATGCGATTCTCGGCAACGATTCCGGCAATCAGGATTTCATGTACTACTACGACGTGAACGGCGTGCTGCGTGGCGAGATACCGGTGAAATACTACCGTTCGCACCGTCTGGTGTTCGGCGATGACGGGCTGATGTGGTTCTCCGCGTCCACGCACACGATGGTCGGCATGAACCGGCTCGGCAAGCTAGAGAAGATATTCGACCTGGACGAACGGTTCATCCTCCACCATGATTACGCGCTCGACTCGGACGGCAATCTCGTGCTGCTCACCACCAATCTGAAACGTTCCGATCATGCGGTGCAGGATCAGGTGGCCAAACTCAACACCACCACGGGTAAAACCACGCATCTGCTCGATTTAGGCACGATGTTCGCCGACTACAAGAAGACGACCACGCATTCGGGCATCGACGAATCCGACACGTCCGCTTCGGACCGCTGGGATTGGATCCACTGCAACACCATCCAGCTGTTGGATGACGGTTCGACCATCCTTTCGGCGCGCGAAACCTCCACAATCATCAAGATCGCCGACATCGAAGGTACGCCGACGCTTGAGTACATGATCGGCGAACCGAGCGTATGGGACGGCACGCAATACCAGTCGTCGTTCCTCACCAAGGCCGCCGATTTCCGCGACACCGGCGGCCAGCATTCCGTGACGTACAGCACGGACGATTCACTGGAGAACGGCAGCTACTACCTCACGCTGTTCGACAACAGCTTCGGCTACGCCATGACCCGCCCGGATTACGACTGGAGCAAGATCGGCCTGAGCACCGCGCAAAATGCCAAGGACGCAGATTCACGCTCACAACTGCGCAAGTACCTGGTGGATGAGGAGACCGGCACTTACACCGAAGTGAACTCCTTCGACGTGCCCTACTCCCCTTATGTCAGCTCCGTTCAGGAGATCGACGACGAACTGAATCTGGTGGATTCCGGCATGCAGGGTCTGTTCGGCGTGTACGATGCCGATGGCACACTGCAGGCGCAGTATGCGATGAAGTTGGCCACGACGTACATCTACCGTGTGTATCTGTACGATTTCCAAGGATTCTACTTCGCATGAGCTGAACCGGGCCAAACTGAGCCGGATGGGGCGAGCAGGCCGGACCGGGCGCGTTGGCTCCGGATATCTAGTCCCCAACGCCAACGAATGTTGGGAGGGAGGAAAGCGTATTGCCGCCCTCCCAACATTCAAGCCATGGAGCCATCGACCGCTCTGCCCGGAGGCATATGACAACATATAGACAACGTTTTTCGAAAATAATGTCTGATTCAGGTAAGTCGAGACAATGCCGAAAGCTGTAGAAAACCGTTGGAAATAAAGGAAAAGCCGCCATTTCTGGCGGCTTTTAACCAGTGGAGCTGCGGGGAATTGAACCCCGGTCCGATGACCGTACCCTCAGTCTTCTACGTGCGTAGTCTGCTGGCCAAGACGGCGATTTTTCTGCCCCCAACTTTGTCGCAGACAACCGTTGGCGAGCATATCCACAGTTAAAGTCCCCTACCGGCCCTGCGGCTCAACTGGTAAGGCAAGTCTTCTTAACGACGCCCAACACCCTCCCGAAGACGAAGAGGAGTGGACGGAGCAGCTGCTCACTGGTTAATCCTGGCGCGAAGCTCAGGCAGCGAGAGCGAACTCAGTGCGGTTAGATTTAGCACTTATTCTTTTGCAGGGGGCATCCGCGAGCGGACCCTGCGTTCTCGGCACGCTTCCCTGCGACGAACAGGTCACCGTCGAAACCGATCAGCCCCAATCTTGAATTATCAAGCCCCGGCATTTCGACCGGACTTTTCAGAATACACCGCGACGGCGATACACGCAATCCGCCGTGAGTGAACCGGCGGATTGCCGATGATGAAACCGCTGATGCCGGTACGGTGCCAGCGTTCGGACCGAGGCCTCACCGCGCGCTTGATTCGTTCCTAACGACATGGCGCAGAGCGGTTTTTACCGGCTTCAGGCCTTTCAGGGCCTTTCGAATCCTCCCCGCCGTTTCCCATGGAAGCTCAGGCTCCCCTCGTGGTGCCCACTCGGCTTATATATGGCAGATTCAGAGGTCACGATTGCGCTAGGTGGCTTATATATGGCACGCAAACCCACATATCGCAAGTATGAGCGTTGCAATTCCGCAGTTCGTACTCGGCATATCGCGTTCCAAGTGCCATATATAAGCCACCTCGTATTTTCCAAACCACGAAATCTGCCATATATAGGCGAGTTAGTAATCCGACGCAGCCCAAACCACCGGTTTGCGCCCGTTTGTGATGTACCAAGACGTGGTTTGTGAGGTTGCGCGGCCGAGTGACGCAGCCTCACGGCCTCACGACCGCACAACCAAGCAAGCCACAGCCGCACGGCCGCAACCGGGCCACACCCGGCTGCGCCAACGTGCAGCCAGCCCTCAGCGCAACACCGGATGGTACGGCGACGACACATCAACCTGTGTCTTATCCCCGATGACATTCGGATCGGAAAGAATCTTGTCGACGTCGGCCTTCTTGAGTTCGATATCCGAGGAGTCGCCCCACACCACGGAATGCTCACCATTGTTAAGCTCCGTGGTCACCGAATCCTGGGTTTTCGCTGTCACCTTGGTGATTTGTTTGCGCAACGATTCGGGCAGCGCATCCAGTATTTTCACCGCTTCCTTGACGGAGCGGTTCTTCACGCTGGTCTCGATATCACCTACTTCGACGGTCGGGATCTCTGCGGCGCCGTCCTTTGAGATGACGTGCATGACACGGTAGTCGGAGTCGACCGCCGCAATCCCGCCCTTCGATGTCTTCAGTATCGCGGCCGGCCGTTGCGTGGTCAGCGACAAGACAAGTCCGTGCGGGAAATCCTTGGTGATTTCAGCATCGGATACACCGGGGATGTTCTTGGACTGAGATGCGATCTTCGCCGTGTCGACCAATAGCAACGAACGCCCGGCCTGTTCGTTCACAAGATCGCGCACCTCCGTCTCTGAAACCCAGCTGTTCAATCCGCGGATGCCGATCTGCCCACTGTCAAGCCTCAACAGTGGCGAGAACAACAGCAGCCATCCGAGTCCGATCACGAGCAGCACGGTCAATGTCACGATGGCGACACGCACGATGATGATATGCGCGCTCACGCGCTTGCGTTCCTTGGCCCTGGCGGTGAAATCCACGATCTTCGGGCGCGCGGCCATACCGAATGTGCCGGCGCTTTCCCGCAGTGTTTTGGCGACCAGATCTTCGCTGGCAAGTTTCCTGGCATCCACGAAAGATCCCGGAGCGCTCGTGCTGGGGGTCGCCGCCACCATGCCATACGCAGAGCTTGCCGCGCGACGCCCCCCGCCAGCAACACCACGGACCGCACCACCGCCGGATGTCACGTTCCGTCGCTGCCCCGCCTGCGCGGAGACGTTCGACCTGCCGTTCCTCGTCGGAGTGGAATTCGGGGTCGACTTATACGGGGTGTGTTTCCTGGGCTTGTTCACCGCCTTGGACGGGGTGTTGACGCCGGATGCGTTACGTGCTGCACTGTTGCGCGATGACACGTTCCTCGACGAGACATTGCGCGATGCGGCGTTCGTATGCTGCCTAGCGCCGCTCGCGCTGGTTCTGCGAAGCTGCGTGCGGGTGCTGGGCTTGATGGGATGCTTGGATTCCGGCTTCCGGCGCCCGGCGATGTCGGAGCCGTTTCCGGTTTTCCTGCCTGCCTTACCTGCGCTACCGACGCTGGTACGACCGGCGTTACCAGTGCCAGCCGCATTCCTGCCAGCCCCGCCTCCGGAACCGGAACCTCGCACGGGATCGGACTTGCCCGAAAGGGTGCGTGGCTTGCGTCCCTGATGGTCGGGGCCCGAGCGAACCACCCTTCCCGCCATCACTCACATCCTTCGCGATGCGCTTCCAACGCGTGCAGCATCACCGGTCCCATGTCGGTGATGTCGCCGGCGCCGACGGTGAAGATCACGTCGCCGTGATGCGCGCGCATCACCATCATCTGCGCCGCCACGCGCATATCCTCCTGCGCGGTGAATTCCACGCCGCTCATGCCTTTGGCTTCGCGCACGATGGTGAGCGGTCCGACACCGGGGAAATCCTCCTGCTTCTCGCGGGCAGGGAACACGCCGGTGACGATCACGTCATCGGCCTTGCCGAGTGCTTCCGCGAATTCGTGCGCGAAGAACTTCGTACGGGAGAACAGGTGCGGCTGGAACAGTACGTGGATGGTGTTCTCGGGGTAACGACGGCGGGCGGCGTCCAGCAGCGCGGCGATTTCGGTGGGATGGTGCGCGTAATCGTCCACCACGGTGACCTGCTTGACGGTTCCGCGAACCTGGAATCGACGTGCGGCGCCACGGAAGTCGGCGACCGCCTTGGCTGCGGCTTCGGGTTCGACGCCTAACAGCATGGCCGCAGTGAGCGCCGCGGCGGCATTGCGCGCATTGTGCACGCCGGGGACGGCGAGTTCCACAGCCAGATCGAACGCGCTCTCCCCCGCCACGTCCGCCGGTACATTCAGGGTGAAGCGTTCCACGCCGCTTCCCGCGCTTTCGCTTTCGGCGACGATGCGCACATATGCGGCGCCGTTCAGTTCCAGTTCCGCCGGATCGCTCGTGCCGTAGGCGACCGCCTTGGCTGCGGTTTCGGACGGCATGGCATTGAGCACGGCCAGTGCGTCGGCGTCATCCGCGCACAGGATCACATGCCCGGTCGCATGCCCCGCGTGACGCACAAACGCGGCGCGGTAATGCGCCTCATCGCCGTAATGGTCGAGATGGTCGGCTTCACAGTTGGTGATGATCGCGATCAGCGGACGGTATTTGTCGAAGCTGCCGTCGGATTCGTCGGCTTCGGCCACGAGCGCGTCACCCGCACCCACATGGCCGCCGTCGAGCGTGGAACCGTCCGCGCCTTGGATGGAACCGCCGATCGCGTAGCTCGGATCGTTGCCCGTGCGTACGAGCACGTGCGCGAGCATCGAACTGGTGGTGGTTTTGCCATGCGCACCCGCGACGGTGACCGCGCGGCGACCGTGCATGAGCAGGGCGAGGATGTCGCTGCGGTGCACGATGCGGGCACCGCGTTCCGCCGCGGCCACGATTTCCGGATTGTCGGGCTTGATGGCGCTGGAGTACACGACCGTGTCCGCGTCGGCCACGTTTTCGGCACGCTGGCCGAATTCGACATGGATGCCCAGCGCTTCCAGACGGTCGGTTTTGGCGCTGCGTTCACGGTCGGATCCGCCTACCGCGACGCCTCGCTGGTGGAGCATCTCGGCGAGCACGCTCATGCCGGCTCCGCCGATGCCGATAAAATGCGTGTGTCCCAGTACCTCGATACCTTCCTCAGCATCGAACGCCGCATTGGCGGGGGTAAGGGTGATGGTTGCAGTCACGAAAACGCTCCTTATATGGTTTTCTGCTCTTGTTTCGTTACGACGATTATGGCGCGGCACCCGGTTGCGCGGGCACCGCATTCCGTGGTTCAGCCGGTTCGGTCGGTTCAGCCGGTTCAGTCGGCGTGTCCGGCCAGATCGAGGATGCGGCGTGCCATGGTGTCGGCGGCATCGCGGATGCCGTATTCCCAAGCCTTGCTGCCCATCGCCCGCAGTGCCGCCTCATCGGCCAGCATCGCGGGCACATGGTCGCGCACCCATGCCGGGGTCAGGTCGGCATCATTGACCATGACACCGCCACCGGTCTCCACGACAGGCTGCGCGTTGAAACGCTGTTCGCCATTGCCGATGGGCAGCGGCACGTAGACGGCGGGCAGGCCCAGCGCGGTAAGTTCCGCGACGGTTCCCGCGCCGGAACGGCATACAATCAGGTCGGCGCAGGCGAACGCGAGATCGATGCGTTCGAGATATTCGGCCACATGGTAGTCGCCGTTACCCGCGTATTGTGCGCCAAGACCGGTGACATGCCCTTCGCCGGCGTTCACCTCGACCAGTTTGTGAACCTCATCGGCCTTGCCTTTGCCGGTCAGGTGCACGATCTGGGCGACGGCGAGCACATCCTTGGATGCGGCCGCAATCGCACGGTTCAGACTCACCGCACCCAGCGATCCGCCGGTGACGAGCACAAGCGGGCGATCCGGGTCGACGCCGAGTTCCTTCGCGGCTTCCTTACGGGCCGCCGCACGATCGATTTCCAGCTTCGATGCCAACTGTGCGATGACGGGACGCAGCGGCAGGCCGACGCGTTCAATCACACCATCGCCTTTGACGTTCAGACCGGTACCCTCGTACACCACGCCGATAAAATCAGCCCAGCGCGCACCCAGCTTGTTGGCCATGCCCGCGCGCGCGTTCTGCTCGTGGATCACCACGGGAATGCCCATCTTGTGCGCCACGGAGTATGCGGGAGCCGAGGCGTAGCCGCCGAATCCAGCCACCACGTCGGCTTCGCGCCTTTCGAGGATCTCGCGGGTTTTGGCGCATTCCCTCTTCCATTTCATGGGGAATTGGAGCGCGGCCTTGTTGGGTCGTCTTGGGAAGGGCACCTTCTCCACGGTATCGAGTTCGTACCCGGCCGCCGGAACCAGGTCCTTCTCCAATCCGACCGCGGTGCCAAGCACGCTCACCTTGGCATCCGGGTCAAGCCTGATGATGGCGTCGGCGACGGAAAGCAGCGGGTTGACATGTCCGGCGGTGCCTCCGCCTGCAAGAACAATCTTTTTCATAATCTCCGAGCATAGTCCGTGAACTAAACGCGTTGCGATGCGGCCTTGATCTGCGGTTGCTGACGCATCAGGCCCATCGCTACGCCTGATATCATCAGGCACATGATCATGGATGAACCACCTGCCGAAACGAACGGCATGGGCACGCCGAACACCGGGAATACACCGACCACGACGCCGATGTTCACCACGGCCTGACCGACCAGCCATGTGGCGATGCACATCAGGGAGATCGAACTGTAGCTTTGCTTGATCTGGACCGCGCTGAACACCAGACACCAGCCGAGTATCACGAAAATCAGGATCACCATGGCCGCGCCGATGAAACCGGTTTCCTCGCCGATGATGGCGAAGATGAAATCGTTATGCGCCGCGGGCAGGTAATTCCATTTTTCACGGGAATTGCCCAATCCCACGCCGAACAGGCCGCCGGATGCAATGGCGTATTTGGCGTGCATGGACTGGTAGCAGATGTTCTGCATGTCGGCGGCGGTGCACGCCGAGTAGGCGGCGAGAATGCGGTCGCGTCGGTTCTGGCTCGTCATGATCATAATCAGCACGACCGAGCCCAAAGCCCCGACCAGACCCGCCATCCATTTGAGTGGGAATCCGGAGACCATGAACGCGACCACGCCAATGAACACGACAATCATGGCGGTGCCCAGATCCTTGCCACCGAGAATCATGAGCAACAGCAGACCATACACCACGCCGGCCATGCCATATGCTCTGATTCCTCTCGTTTCGTAGCGTTTCTTCGCTACCATCAGCGCGGACGGCAACCAGAGGCACAACGCGAATTTCACGAATTCTGCGGGCTGGATGGTGATGCCCGCCACGGAGATCCAACCATCATTGCCGTACTGACCCACGCCGAGTGAGGTGAAGGTAAGTGCCTGCAGGAACCCGGCGATCACCACGGCCACGAATCCGAAACGCTGGTACAGGGCGATGGGCATTCTTGAACAGACCGTGCCCATGACCAGGCCGATCAGAAAGAACACGAGCTGGCTCAGGGATGAGACAAACGGCGATCTGCCTGCCGCCGCCGCGGATACCGCCGAGCTGGAGAACACCATGATGACACCGAACACGCTCAGCCCGACCACCGACATGATGAACCCGTGATAGCACCACAGCGGGTTGAACAGGCTACTCATGCCGAAATGGCTGCGATTCTGATCGGAGCCGGCCTCCCCCGTGTTCACGGAATGCGCTGCCTTCGACGTGGAGCGCGATACCGTCTTGCCGGTCTGTGTCTTGCCGGATGCCACTTTGCCGGACGATACCGCCCTACGCGACTCCTTCGGCTTGGGTTTCGGCGATTCAATGCGCGCCACGAGCCACCACCCATTGCTTGGCGGCCTGAGCGAATTTGTCCCCGCGATCCGCATACGACTTGAACTGGTCGAAGGACGCGCAGGCAGGGGCCATGAGTACCACATCGCCGGGCTGGGCCATACGTCCTGCCTCCTCGACGGCGCGTTCCATCACCTGTTCCCTCGGGGTGGCTGGGTCGATAACCGCCAGCGGGATGTTCGGAGCCTGTGAGGCGAAGGCCTCGAGCATGGGTGCCTGATCAGTGCCGATGATCACCGCACCTCTCAGCGCGTCGGCCTGGGATGCCACGAGATCCTCGAAACGACTGCCCTTGGCCAGACCGCCGGCGATCCACACCACGCTGCCACGAGCGAAACTGGAGATGGATGCCTTCACTGCGTGAGCGTTGGTCGCCTTGGAATCGTCCACGAAACGGATGGCGTTGCCGTCCGCGCCGGGCTCGGTCGCGGCGACGGTGGCGATGCGATGGCCGCCGGGGGCGAAAGCCTTCAACGCTTCCAAAGCCTTGTCAGTATCCGCACCGAGACCGAGGGCCAGTGCAAGCGCGGTCAGCGCGTCGGCGAGCAGATGCGGGTAGACAGTGCCATCCGGTTCAGTCAGATGGGTGAATTCGTTGACGGGTGCCAAACGGTTCGGTTTTCCTGCCTCACCGGATGCGACACCGCTCATGTCCACGATCCAACCGTCGACGACGCCGATCTGCCCGTCCGTGGGCTCGCCCAGCGTGAAACCGATCCTGCGGCAGCCTTCCGCGGTCTGTGCCTCGTCGGCTTTGGCCGTGACCACGGGATCGTCCGCATTGTAGACCAGTGCGCGCTTGACGTTGTGGAACACCTTGGCCTTGTCGGCGGCATAGTTCTCACGCCCGCCATGCCAGTCGAGATGGTCGTCGGCGATATTGGTGATCGCCGCGCAATCGAGTTCCATGGAATCGGTGAAATGCATCTGGAAGGAGCTGAGCTCCACGCACAGCGCGTCGTGTTCCGGGTTGGTGGCGCATCGGGACAGGCTCATGGCCATGTTGCCGGAGGCGATATTGCCTGCGGTGGGCGCGTCCATGCCGCAGGCGGTCAGCATGGCCGAGGTCATTTCCGTGGTGGAGGTTTTGCCGTTGGTGCCGGTGATGCCGATCCACGGCGCGGGCTTGCCGGTGCGGGCGTTGTCGACGCGCAGTTGCCATGCGAATTCCACTTCGCTCATCACGGGGATGCCGCGCCTGTTCGCTTCGAGGATAAAGGGCGTGCGGGGGTTGAAGACCGGGGATGCCATCACATAGTCGATCTCATCCCAGTTCACCTCGTCGAAGGAGTGCAGGTCCGCTTCCGGTTTCCTTTCATCCACGCCGATGACGCGGGCCCCGCGCTCCGTGAGCACTTCGGCCAGCGAGACCCCGGAGACCCCGAGTCCTGCGATCAGCACTGTTGTATTGGTGAAATCCATTGTTGCTCCTTCAATAACCCCTGTACATACCCTTATGCGCCTACCCGTGTTCGCTGGACCGGCTCAGCCGAACAGCAGTCCGGACCTGGAAGCCCAGTCGCCGTAGAACAGGACAAGGCCGAGCATCACGAACATGAGTTCGATCATCCAGAAACGCACCACGACCTTCGACTCCTGCCAGCCGAGCAGTTCGAAATGATGATGGATCGGCGCCATCTTGAACACGCGCTTGTGCGTCATCTTGAAGTAGCCGACCTGGATCACGTCGCTCATCGCTTCGATGACGAACAGGCCGCCCAGGATGACGGCGAGGACTTCAGTGTGCGTGGCGATGGACAGCGCGGCGAACAGGCCGCCCAGCGCCAGGGAACCGGTGTCGCCCATGAAGATGGATGCGGGATTCGTGTTATACCACAGGAAGCCGAGGCAGGCGACCGCGGCGCATACCGCGATAATGGTCAGGTCAAGCGGGTCGGAGACCGCGTAGGCGAAGCCGCCCCTGTTATCGCCCTTGAGATGGTAGCTTTCCCAGAACGCGATGACCGCGTAGCCGACGAAAGCGATCATCGAGGAACCTGCGGCCAGACCGTCCAGGCCGTCGGTCAGGTTCACGGCGTTGCTCCATGCCGCCATAAGGAAGTTCACCCAAATGACGAACAGGATGATGGCCGCCACTCTGCCCGCGAATTCAAAGCTGATGAACGGCTTCTCGACGAAGCTGATGCCTGCCTGGGCGCTGGCGAAACCGGACTTGGTGGGGATCATCAGCGACAGCACCGCGTAGATGGTGGCAAGAACGAACTGGCCGATGAACTTGCCGCGGACGGTAAGGCCTTCGCTCTGCTTTTTGCGTACCTTGGCGAAATCGTCGATGAAGCCGAGCATACCCATGGACAGCATGGCGAACAGCACAAGCAATGCGGAGGGTGACGGCACGTCGCCGCTACGGCAGTACCGGTAGATCGCGCTGGAGAGCCAGCCAAGCAGGATAGCCAGGTTGATGACGACACCGCCCAGCGTGGGGGTGCCGCGCTTGACCAGATGCGACTGCGGACCGTCCTGACGGATGTACTGACCGTAGTGCAGACGGTGCACCAGCCGGATAAGCAGCGGTGTGCCCACGATCGTGACGATGAACGACACCAGGATTCCAATGATGAGCGCAATCACTTAAACGTCTCTTTTCCCTCTGTGTTCCTGTATTTTCCGATTGTCTTCGATGGTTTCCGACTATCGCTCGTCCGCCGACCAACGTTCGGCGAGCGCGCTCAGACCGGAGGCATGCGAGCCTTTCAACAGCACCACCGTACCCGCATGGTCACGGGCGATGCGCGTGATGATGCCGTCGGCCTCGTCGGCGCTGTGAGCCCATGCCACGGTTGCGGCGGTTCCCGCTTCCTTCGCGCCTTCGGCCAGTTCCCCGGCCAAGGCGTCCAGGTCCGCGTCCTTCGCGCTGCCGACCGCGATCACCGCGTCGATGCCGTGCTCCGCGGCATACGCGCCGATGGAACGGTGCAGCCGCTGTTCGTCGCCGCCGAGTTCGAGCATCGCGCCGAGCACCGCCACGCGGTATTGCACGCCTTCGGACCAGCATGCGAGACCATCCAGTCCGGCGTGCATCGAGTCGGGGTTCGCGTTGAACGAGTCGTCGATCAGGGTGAAGCTCGCGCCGTCTCGTTCAACGGTGGAGACCGCCATACGGTGGGGGCTGATGCGGCGTTGTTCGCCGAGCACGCGGGCGATGTCGTTCAACGGCATGCCCAGCTCGTGCGCCACCATGGATGCCGCCAACGCGTTCATCACGTTGTGGGCGCCGGGGATGGACAGGCTGACCGGAACGGTTTCGCCGTCATCCGTGACCATGGTGAAGGATGCCCTGTCGAATCCGTCGACGGTGATGTCGCGGGCGTGCAGCGTGTCACGTCCGGCGTTGGCCTCGTCGACACCGAAGCGCAGCACCGTGCCAGGCGCCACTGCGGACATGGCTTCCACATGGGCGTCATCGGTGTTCAGCATGGTGATGCCGTCGGGCATCAGGCCGCGCACGATTTCCGTTTTGGCCTGCGCGATATGCTCCACCGAGCCGAATTCACCCAGATGCGCCACGCCGACCTTGAGCACCACGGCGATGTCCGGCGGAGCGATGGTGGTCAGATGCGCGATCTCGCCGAGATGGTTCGCGCCCATTTCGGCCACGAAATAGCGCGTGTGCTCCCCCACGGTCAACGCGGTGAGCGGCAGGCCGATCTCGTTGTTGAAGGAGCCGACCGGCGCGACCGTGGGTGCCATGGTGGACAGCAGCGCCTTCGTCAGATCCTTCGTGGTGGTTTTGCCGACCGAACCGGTGATGCCGATGATGGTGAACGGCTCGCCGCTGGCGCGACGGCGCACGAGGTTGGCTTTGGCGAGATCGCCCAAAGCCTCGACGGTATCGTCCACCACGATCTGCGTCACGTCGGCGTCCGGAACCTCATGGTCCACGATCGCCACGATTGCGCCCTTGGCACCGACTGTCGCCACATAATCGTGGCCGTCGACGCGTTCACCCTTGATTGCGATGAACACGCTGCCGTCCTCCACCTGGCGCGAATCGCTGACGGCATGCAACGCCACGGCACCGTCGGGGATGCCCTGCGGTCCGGCCACGATCCGCCCGGCGACGGCTTCGGCGACCTCATCAATGGTCATCGGCATCATCATGCTTGTCACTTTCAGTTCCTCATCTTTCCGTATTCGTCCGTTCCGGTCCGTACGCCGCCGATGCGGCCCATCCCGTCCCGTAATGTCTTCCGTTTCCGTTCCTTATTTCATTTCCTTCGCCATGCGCAGGGCGCTGCGGATGTTCGTGCGATGCACCCCGGCCGCCAGGACCATGGCGATGGCCAACGACAAACGCTGCTCATCCTCTTGGGACAAGGCTCCCGACGCCTGCCGTGCGAGCGCATCCGATTCGAGGGTACGCACCGTCACCTTGATGGGGTTCTCCGTCTTGAAACCGTATTCCGCCTGCAGACGTTCGATGAATGCCTGATCGGCGTTCACCGGCACGGGTTGCATGGATCCGAGCACGTCCACGTTCACGCCCTGCATGCCGTGCGATGCCACGGTAAGATCGTCGAGCGAAACCGCGACCGCGGCGACGCCATCCTCGCCGCACACCGCCAGCGAGCGCTGCATGTCGAGCATGTTCAGCGGGTAGCTGAGGTTCAGGTTGCGTTCCAGGGAGTATGAGCCGGCGACGCTCAGCATGCCCACAGGGTTGCCGAGCATGTGCAGGAAGCGGGTGAGCTGCGTGACCACTGCGGCGTTCTGGCGTGCCGTGCTGCCGCATACCGCGAATACGGCGAGCATGCTGGAGGGGTTGCCCGCCATGTGGGAGGCGAGCTGGCCCAGCTGCTGCGATGTGGGGTTCGCGAACAGCAGCGGCAGATCGGATTCCTCGACCAGCGTCTCACGCACCGCGGGTGATACGAGCGCGGCGTAGGCTCCGCGGGCTCGCGCATGGTGGAGTTTGTCCACGTCCGCATCGTCGCCCATGATCACCAGGGCGCCGGGAGCCACTGATTCCACATCGTTCGCCAGCGAGGTGATGGTGACGCTGGTGGCGAAGGACGGGACGAGGTCCCATCCGTAATGTTCTGCCAGCTGTCCCAGCGTCATCCGCTGCATGATGGATTCATTTACCGCACTCATATTATGGCCTTCCGCTTCGCATCACACTTGTCACCATTCGACCGGTATGGCATCGGTGCGTGCCGCCGAATTCGGTATGTCGTACTTCTGCATGAGGAATTCACCTATCTTCGCAAACAGCTTACCCGACGTGGTGCCGCCGTACAGGCCGTCCGGATCCTGCATCACCACGGTGACGATGAACCGTGGATTGTCCGCGGGGATGATGCCCGCGAAATCGGCGACGATGGAACTCAGCTTGCCGTCGTCACCCACCACTTCAGCGGTACCGGATTTGACCGCGACACGGTACCCGCTCACGCCGGCCACGTCCTTGTACTCCTCCAACGCCGATTCCATGGCGTTCTTGATCTGGTCGGCGATCTTTTCGTCAAGCACGCGGGTGGCGGACGTATTGAGCTTGCTGACGACCTTGCCGTTCTTGTCGGTCACGGATTTGATCAGCGATTGCTGGCGGTTCACACCCTTGTTCGCGATGACCGAGACGAGTCGGCTCAGCTGGAGGGCGTTCACCGTGTAGCCTTGGCCGAACAGCACGGTGTTCTTGGTACGGCCGTCCCATGCGCTCGGGCTGCTCAGCATGCCACGTGATTCACCGGGAAGGTTCAGCCCGGTGGCCTGGCCGATGCCGAATTTGGTGAGCATCTCGTACCGTTGCTGGTTGCTGAGCTTCTCCGCGGCCATGACCATGCCGGAATTCGAGGAGTTCTGCAGGATGCCGGCCAGCGTCCAATGCTTGTCGGGGTGGTATACGGCATCATGGAACGTCTGCCCGTCCGACGTGTATTCGTAAGGCACGGTGAAATGGTCGTCGATCTTATGCACGCCGTTCTGCAGGATCGCGGCCAGGCCCGGCACCTTGCCGATCGAACCTGGTTCGAAGGTCTGCGTCACGGCGCGTGACGCATTGGCCTTGGCTTCGCTGGAGCCGGCCTGGATGCTGTCGCTGTCCTCCAGCGCGAGGATCTCGCCGGTACGGGCGTCCTCGACCACCGCGATGCCCCACTTGGCGTGGCTTGATGCCGCGCCTTCGCTCAGAACCTTCTTGACGTACCAGTCGACGTCGGAGTCGATGGTGAGCATCACGTCGCTGCCGTCCTGAGCGTTCTTGGTTTCGCTGACCGTTCCGGGGATCACCTGGCCATTGTTGCCGCGCTGGTACACGATGTATCCGTCGGTGCCGCTGAGCTGCTTGTCCAAGGTGAGTTCCAGGCCGGATGCCGCGGTGCCGTCATCGTTCATGCCGCCGAGCAGCGGTCCCAGCAGCGTGTTCTCCGCGTACACGCGCTGGCTGCTCAGCTCGCCGTACACGATGCCGGAGAGATTGAGCTTGTCGATGGCTCGTTTCACCTGCGGGGTGACGTCCTTTTTAAGGATCACGTACTGGTTCGTGCCGTTGAGTTCGGCGCCGAGTTCCATCGCGTCCATTCCCAGTACCGGGGCGAGGAGTCGGGCAACCGCGGCCGCGCCGGTGGCTCCGACCGGTTTGCCATCGATGGAATGGCAGTATTTCAACGCTTTGGCCTGTTTGGTCCCGCAGTCGATTGGAGTGAAGGAGGTGGCCGCGTCCGGCACGCCGATGATGTTGTAGCGTTCCACGCTTTGGGCGAGCACCGTGCCGTTGGAGGCGAGGATGCGCCCGCGTTTGGCGCTGATAGTCACCTTGGAGGTACGGGAGCTGGTAGCGGCCTCGGCGGTGGCCTGACCGTCAAGCAGCTGCACGCAGACCAGCTTCCACAGGCAGATGCTGGCTACGAGCGCCAGCACGACGCCGACCGCGATGCAACGGGTCGCGAAGGCATCGATGCCATGCACCCGCTTCCAGTCGCGAAACCGCTTCATTTCCGCTCCCCGTTGCTCTTGTAACCCTTCAGGTCGATGGATACCGACCCTTGCTGTGGAATCATGCCCATATCGGTTGCCTTCTGCGGCAGGGATGCCTGCAGTTGGTTGAGTTTGGCCTGATCATCCTGCACATCCTGCGTCAGGCTGCTGATGGAAGCCTCCAGGCGCGAGGAGTCGAAGGAATTCTGGATCATCTGGGTGCGCAGCACCAGTGCGCACAACAGCGTGGACACGAGGATCACGACGGCGATGACCACGCGTATCGCCGGAGCCCTGCGGCTGCTGGCCCATGCGATGAAACGGGTGAAGCGGCTCGCTCCGGAACCGTCGCGGTCCGTATCCTTGCCGCCGGACATGACATGCAGTTCCGGTCGCGCCGAGGGACGGATGTCGGGCGATGCCTTCCTCGATGAGGGTTCCGAGGAACGGATCGTACGTGCTGTGGCCATACTCAGATGCCCTCCCCGGTGGAATGTCGGTCGCGTGTCGTCGATGCCTCGGCCTTGTCTGCGAATTGGTGGCGGATATCATCCGGTAGTGGCCTGGTGAGTTCCACCGCGCGCAGGCGCACTGAGGCGGAACGCGGGTTCTGCGCGATCTCCTGCTCGTCGGCTTTGATCGCGCCTCTCGTCAGTTCCTTGAAGAACGGCATCGCCTCGGGCGGCACGATCGGCATGTTCGCGGGCACGCGGGCCGTGAGTCCCTGGGCCATGAAGGATTTGACGGTCTTGTCCTCCAGCGAATGGTAGGACTCGACCACGATGCGACCACCTTTGTTGAGCTTCAGCGCGATCTGCGGGAGTGTACGGGCGAGCTTGTCGAGTTCACCGTTCACCTCGATGCGCAGCGCCTGGAATACGCGCTTGGCGGGATTGCCGGCCGGCCGGTGCGCTTTCGGGATCACCTCGTCCACCAGCTCGTTGAGTTCGGCGGAAGTGGTGAGCGGCCCCTCCTGGGTACGCCATGCCACGATGTGACGCGCGATGGGACGCGCGAAGCGTTCCTCGCCGTACACCTTGAAGATGCGGGCCAGCTCGCGTTCACTGTATTCCGCGAGCACCCGTTCGGCGGTCAGCGATTGGCTGACATCCATGCGCATGTCCAGAGGCGCGTCGTGGGAGTACGAGAAGCCGCGTTCGGTTTCGTCGATCTGCAGGCTGGACAGTCCAAGGTCCATGAACACCGCATCGACATGGCGGATATCGTTGTCCTCCAGGGCGTGCGCGAATTCATCGAAGGGCGCGTGCACCGGGGTGAACCTGTCGGCGAGTCCCTCATCGCGCATGCGTTCGGTCGCCAGTCCCAGCGCCTCGGCATCACGGTCGATGCCGATCAGCCGGGCTTCCGGGGCCGCTTTCAGGAACGCGGTAGCGTGACCGGCGAGGCCGAGCGTGCAGTCGACGATGGTCGGGGCATGCCGACGGGACAGTCCGCCGGTGACGAGGCGCACGCAATCCTCCAGCAATACCGGCTGGTGGATCGTGGAAATGGAACGGTCATCCGTCGTCATCAGAATCCCACCTCCGGCAGCACATCATCGGCGATATCGGCGTAGTTCTGTTCTTTGTCGGCCAAGTATTCTTCCCAAGTCGTTCGGTTCCAGATCTCGGCGCGGGTTCCCACGCCAATCACCACGATGTCGTCCCCAAGGTCGGCGTAATCCCGCAGCATCTGCGGTACGAGCACACGCCCCTGCTTATCCGGGGTCTGATCACTCGCCCCGGACAGGAAGACGCGCAGGTATTCACGTGCGGCCTTGTCGCTCATCGAGGTCCGTTGGATCTGCATGGCGATGCGGCGGAATTCCATGACCGGCAGCAGGTAGATGCAGCGCTCCTGCCCTCTGGCCATGACCAACCCGTTTCCAAGCTGCGAGCGCATTTTCGCAGGCAAAGCCATACGCCCTTTGGCGTCGATTTTCGGAGTGTAGGTTCCCAACAACAGTGGCGGCAATCCCATCATGCCGCCGGCCATATCGTCCATCATGGTGGCGGGCGCGGCTTCGTTCGCTGGTTCTTCGGCCACTGCCCCACCTCCTTCCAGACGATTTTGGGTATACTTCACTCACACACTGTGCCCCACTTTACCCCACCTATCCCCATTTCTCCCCACGGCGTCGCCACTTGAGGGCATTTCAGTGCATAAAAGACACACTTGGCCATGATTCCTTCGCATCGGATGGTGCCTGCGGGCCGCATGCACCACTGCGCCACCTATATATGGTGCGTAAACGGCGCATAGGGGTTGCATATGGTCATGCGCCGCTGCCGCATCATGGCCGTGTCCCGGCGCATTGAACCGACATCGCGGCTCTGCGCCGGCGGCCGAAATGACCTTGGGACGGAGTACATTGGAACGTCTGAGTTTTCACGCATCGTGAGGGGACGGATACTAACTGATGTCGACCTATGCCTCGCAACTTGAGGAAGAACAGCGCGCGGTCAGCCGCGCCTACAATCGACTGGACGCACTGCGCGAGGAGACGAAGCACCGTCTTGACGCGGTCAGGGCCGCCGGCTCGCATGGCTCGCCCACGCAGCGCACCGAACGCGACTCCTTCGCCACCATGTATGAGGATCGTCTCATACAGCTGCGCGGCGTGGAGGATCGGCTGGTCTTCGGACGTCTCGACGATTCGAAGGGCGACCGCCTGTACATCGGGCGTATCGGCCTGACCGACGAACGTCACAACCCCATGCTCATCGACTGGCGTGCCGAAGCCGCACGCCCGTTCTATGAGGCCACGCCGTCGCATCACGGCGACATCGTGATGCGACGCCACATCACCCTGCATTTCCGCGACGTGGTGGCGTTGGAGGATGAGGTCCTGGATGTCCATTCGAAATCCGTGGACGAGGCTTCGACCTCCGGCACGCTCACCGGCGAAGGTGCGCTGCTCGCGTCCCTGAGCTCCCGTCGTACTGGCAAGATGACCGATATCGTCGCCACTATCCAGGGCGAACAGGACAAGATCATCCGTTCCGACATCGGCCGCGCCGTGGTGGTGCAGGGCGGCCCCGGCACAGGCAAGACCGCCGTCGCGCTGCACCGCGCCGCCTACCTGCTGTACACGCATCGCCGCACGCTGTCCAGATCGGGCGTGCTCGTCGTCGGCCCGAGCCCCGCGTTCCTGCACTACATCGACCAGGTGCTGCCGTCGCTTGGTGAAACCGGTGTGGTGAGCCGCACCATCGCCGACCTCATCCCCGGCGTGATGGCAACCGCCGTCGATACGCCGCAGGTTGCCTATCTCAAGGGCGAGCGCCGTATGGCCAACGCGATCCGCAATGCCGTCGCCGACCGCGAGCGCATCCCCTCGAACCTGCCGGTCGTGCATATCAACGGCATTGACGTGCCCATGCTGCCCGCCGACATCGAACAGGCGCTGGGCGACGCACGTCGCACGCATCAGCCGCATAACAAGGCCCGTGAGACGTTCGTCAAGTCCATGCTGTCGGCCATGCGCATGCGCTACGAGGAGCAGCTGGATTACACGCCCGATCAGGACGAGCTCTACCGCACCGTGTCGCTGCTGCGCATGAACGATAAGGTACGCGTGACGTTGAATCTGGCCTGGCTGCCGATGACCGGCCAATGGCTGCTCGACGACATGTTCTCCAAGCCGCACAAGCTGCGCCGCTACGCCCCGTGGCTGAGCGACGAGCAGGTGAAGGCGCTGACCCGCCCGAAAGGCTCCCCGCTCACCCGTTCCGACATCGCGCTGTTGGACGAGGCCATGGAACTGCTGGGCGAGGACCCGAAGCTGGCCGCGAAGCGCGAACGCCTGAAGGCGAAGCATGACGAGGAAATCCAGTTCGCCAAGGATACGCTCGCGCAGAACGGCATCGGCAACGGCATCGTCACCTCCCAGATGCTGCTGGACAACATCAACGGCTCCTCCCCCGAAGACACAGCCCAGCGTGCGGCCAACGACCGCGAATGGACGTACGGCCATATCGTGGTGGATGAGGCGCAGGAACTCACCGCCATGGACTGGCGCATGCTCATGCGCCGTTGCCCGTCGCGCTCGTTCACCATCGTGGGCGACGTGGCGCAAACCTCGGCCCTGGGCGGCACCCGATCCTGGGCGAAGACCATGGACCGCCTGTTCGGCCACGGCCACTGGGACGTGAACGAACTGACCATCGACTACCGCAACCCGCAGGAAGTCTCCCGTCTCGCCTCCAATTTCGCTGCCAAGCAAGGCCTGTACATCTCCACCGTGCACGCCGTGCGCGGCATTCCGGATTCGGTCGAACGCGTCACCGTGGAGGATCGCGATGCGCTGTTCGGCGCCGTCGCCCGCGAAACCGTGAAACTGGCCCGCGAATTCGTCGCGCAGGACGGCACCGGCCGTGTCGCCGTAATCGGCCCGAACCAGCTGCTCGACCAGTTGGAGTCCAGTGTGTATGCCGAGGTGGAACGCGAATTCGGCGCCGAGGAAGCACACCGTCTGCGCTCGCAGGATTCCTGGGACCGCCAGATCATGGTGAGCGACACCGAAACGGTGAAGGGGCTCGAATATGATGCGGTCGTAGTGGTCGAACCGGCGCTGATCGATCAGGAGGCTCCGAGCCGTCTGGTCTCCGCCGCCGACCTGTATGTGGCGATGACGCGACCGACCCAGCGTCTGGCCATTGTTCGGACATTGCTGGACGAACACGAACTCGAACTCTAAGGTGGGTATCATGCCTCAAGCACTGTTACTGGAAAACATCCATCCCGACGCGGCCAAGTCGCTGCGTGATCACGGTTTCACCGTCACCACCATGAAGGGCGCCTTGAGCGAGGACGAGCTCATCGAAGCGCTCGACGGCGTCGACCTGCTCGGCGTGAGATCCAAGACGACCGTCACCCGCAAAGTGATCGACGCGCGTCCGAACCTCAGCGCCGTCGGATGCTTCTGCATCGGCACCAATCAGGTCGATCTCGAGTATGCGGGCGCACATGGCATCGCCGTGTTCAATGCCCCGTATTCCAACACCCGTTCCGTGGTGGAGCTCGTCATCGGCGACATCATCTGCCTGCTGCGTCGCATCCCCGCGCACACGCATCATATGAAGCACGGCATGTGGGATAAGTCCGCCACCGGCTCCCACGAGGTCCGCGGTAAGACCTTGGGCATCATCGGCTATGGCAACATCGGCTCGCAGCTGTCCGTACTGGCCGAGGCGCTCGGCATGCGCGTGGTGTTCTATGATCTGGAGGAGAAGCTCGCCTTGGGCAACGCGCATCGTTGCGAGACCCTGAATGAACTGCTCGAACAGTCCGACATCGTGACTCTCCATGTGGACGGCCGCAAGTCCAACACCGGCTTCTTCGGCGAGGATCAGTTCGCCCATATGAAGCAGGATTCCATCTTCCTGAACCTGTCGCGTGGTTTCGTGGCCGATCTGGGCGCGTTGAAGCAGCATCTGGATTCCGGCCATATCGCCGGCGCCGCGGTGGACGTGTTCCCGATCGAACCGAAGAAGAGCGGCGACCCGTTCGAAACCGCGCTGGCCAACGAGGACAACATGATCCTGACCCCGCATATCGGCGGTTCCACGCTGGAGGCACAGGAGTCCATCGGCCATTTCGTCTCGCAGCGTCTTGAGGATTACTGGGAGAAGGGCTCCACGTCCCTTTCGGTGAACATGCCGCAGATCAATCTGGGCGACAACCGCGGCGTGGCCCGCATCGCGCACCTGCATTCGAATCTGCCCGGCGTGCTGGCCCGCGTGAACCATGTGCTTGGCGAGGAGAACATCAACATCGCCGCGCAGGCGCTCAGCACCGAGGGCGAACTCGGCTATGTGGTCACCGACGTGGCCCAGCGTCCGAGCCGTGAAACGCTGGAGGCACTTCGTTCCATCGAAGGCACCATTCGTATGCGCGTGATCAGCTGACGCACCGCATCCGCCTTCAAGGAAGGGCCGTTCCCGCTGCACTTGCAAGCGGGAACGGCCCTTTCTGGTATTCGGCCCGTCACGGATGGCCAACAGTCAGTCGGCAGACGATCAGTTGCGCGGATTGCCGAACCAGTAATTGTAGATGTTCGAGAAGTTGCGATTGCCGTAGGTGGAACAGGCATCGCCCTCCCCGTCCCCGGCTTCGAGCGCCGCCTTATTGGGCTGGTACGGCGTGTAGATGTACAGCAGCGCGGTCGCCTTGTTGCGGATATAGACGTCCGCGGAACCGCAATTCTTGTCCGGATTGTACAGGATCGGCGTCAGTTTGCCCGACTGGTACGCATAGTCGCCTTCATGCCTCACGTAGTACTGGTATCGTTTCGCCGCGCCGAACATCTGCCTGAAGAATCCGGCATACTGCGGATCGCAGCTGTCATCGTCAGGGCAGCTCAATCCCATGGCCGATTTGAGCTGGAAGTCGTTCGGCTCCGTCGCCGTGACAAGATGCTGCTCCTTCTGCAGCACGGTGAGCAACACCTTCTGGCTCACCTTGCATGCCCGACCGGATTTCTCAATGATCGCGGCGGCGCGCTCCTGCTTCGCTCCCTTGTATTCGCCGCACAGCTCGTCGGCTTTCTGGGTTGTCGTATCAAATCGCATCGTGGCTATGGCACCGCCCTTGGAATCGAGGAACGATTGGATTTCGGCCTCGCTCATGGCATTGCCATTGAAGAACTGACCGTCGGAGATGATGTTGCCCGGATCGAAATTGTACTGTTGCGACAGTTCCAGCTGCCGCGCCTCGGCCGCCTGCAGATCGTTGTACCAACGCAGGAAGTACACCAGTCCCGTCACCAGCGCGATCACGCAGATCGTGGTGATCGTGCCGATGGAGATGATCTTGAACCGTGTGGCGAAGCTGGCACGTCGCCAACGTTGCGACAACGTGACTTTCTTCCTGCGTTTACGGGCGTTGGACACGGGATTGCGGTTGGGTGCCGGCTTGCGGACCGGCGCATCGCCGCTTTTCTTCCTACGTGTATCTGACATCCACTCCACCTTCGCACAGGTCGGTCGATTCGCAAGGCACTTGGTCGATTCGGAACCGAATAATCACAAAACGGGAAACCCCTGAACGAGGTTTCCCGTAACGGTGTTTCCAAGAGAACCGTTCCGAACGGATACCGGCCTTCCGCCGGACCGAACGGCACGGACCTTGGGGTTTCAGAGCTTCGGCAGATATTTCTTCAGCTCGAACGGCGTGACCTGACGGTTGTATTCGTGCCATTCCTGACGCTTGTTGGCCAGGAAGTACTCGAATGCATGCTCACCCAGCACGTCGGCCACGAAGTCGGACTTCTCCATGATCTCCAACGCCTCGCCAAGCGATGTGGGCAGCGGTTCGATGCCCATGGCCTGACGTTCGGCGTCGGTGAACTCCCACACATCATCACTGGTGGGCTCACCCAAGGTCATCTGCTTGTCGATGCCGTCAAGGCCGGCTGCCAGCAGCCCCGAATACGCGAGGTACGGGTTGGCGACCGGGTCGAGCGCACGGAACTCCATGCGGGCGGAATTGCCCTTGCCTGGCTTGTACTGCGGGATGCGCAACAACGCGGAACGATTGTTATGACCCCAGCAGATGTAGCTCGGAGCCTCGTTGCCGCCCCACAGGCGCTTGTACGAGTTCACGTACTGGTCGGTCACCGCGCAGATCTCGGCCGCATGGGCGAGAATGCCCGCGGCGAACTGGCGTGCGGTGAGCGACATGTTGAATTCCTGACCGGCCTCGTAGAAGGCGTTGGAATCACCTTCGAACAGGCTCAGATGCGTGTGCATGCCGGAGCCGGGCGCGTCGGCGAGAGGCTTGGGCATGAAGCTGGCGTGGATGCCGCGCTCCAGCGAAATCTCCTTGACGACGGTGCGGAACGTCATGATGTTGTCGGCCGTGGTGAGCGCGTCCGCATAGCGCAGATCGATCTCATTCTGGCCTGGACCTCCCTCGTGATGGGAGTATTCCACCGAAATGCCCATCTGTTCGAGCATGTTCACGGTGGCACGGCGGAAGTCCATGCCGGGGCTGCGCGGCACATGGTCGAAGTAGCCGCCTTCGTCGATGGGCTTGGGGGTCTGGGACCAGTCGTCCTGGCTTTCGAACAGGTAGAATTCGATCTCCGGGTGCACGTAGAAGGTGAAACCCTTCTCCTTCGCCTTCGCGAGCGCCCGCTTGAGCACATGGCGCGGGTCGCCGAGACTCGGCTCACCGTCGGGGGTCAGCACATCGCAGAACATGCGTGCGGTGCCTTGGGGGCCTCCTCGCCACGGCAAAATCTGGAACGTTGAGGGGTCGGGCTTGACGATCATGTCGTCCTCGGAGACACGAGTCATGCCTTCGATGGCCGATCCGTCGAATCCAAGTCCCTCCTCGAAGGCCGCTTCAAGTTCCGCGGGGGCGATGGCCACCGATTTCAATGTACCCAACACGTCGGTGAACCATAGACGAATGAAGCGCACGTCGCGTTCTTCGACCGTGCGCAGAGCAAACTCCTGCTGCTTATCCATAACATCCCATCGTTCCATGCGCGTGTTACGAACATCGTTAACACAAGTCGTGCATCCGTACCCGGTTCGGATTGTGACGGCACCGTATCGGGAAAACGCAGACGGCGACCCACCATGCCGGAAAACACCGGAGAATATCAGAGACATCCCTCGAATCAGCATATGGAAAGGCGCGTTCCCAAGCCATGAGTCATGGTTCGGGAACGCGCCTTGTCCGATATCCGATATGATATGCGCCGCGCTCAGCGGGAGACCTCCAACGCCTCCTCAAGGGTGAACGCACGGGCGTACAGCGACTTGCCGAGGATGGCGGAGTCGACGCCGAGTTCGGCGAGCCGCTTGATATTGCGCAGGTCGTCGAGCTTCGAAATACCACCGGATGCGGTGACCTTGGCGTTGGTGCGTTCGACGACCTCACGCAGCAGGTCGATGTTCGGCCCGCTCATCATGCCGTCGCGGGCGACGTCGGTGACCACGTAACGGGAGCAGCCGACGGAGTCGAGGAACGCCATGGTTTCGAACAAGTCGCCGCCTTCCTTCACCCAACCGCGTGCGGCGAGCGTATGGCCACGCACGTCAAGGCCGACAGCCACGCGGTCGCCGTACTTCTCGATCACGGATGCGGTCCAATCCGGGTTCTCCAAGGCCGCGGTGCCGATGTTCACGCGGGCGGCGCCAGCCTCCAGCGCGGATTCAAGCGAAGCGTCGTCACGCACGCCGCCGGACATCTCGATGTTCACCTTGTCGCCCAGTTCCTGGACGATGGCGCGCAGCTGGGCACGGTTGTCACCGGTGCCGAACGCGGCGTCGAGGTCGACCAGATGGATCCACTGCGCACCGGATTCAACCCATGTGCGGGCCGCTTCCAACGGCGAACCGTAATCGGTTTCGGATCCGGATTCACCCTGACGCAGACGCACGGCCTTGCCGTCGCGCACATCCACTGCGGGCAGAAGGGTAAGTGGCATGGTTCTCTCCTTATATTGCGATTCGTGGCTTTACGTGTTTCGATGCCGTCCGGTTCAGAACGTCGCGATCCAGTTCTCCAACAGCTGGGCGCCGGCGTCGCCGGACTTCTCGGGGTGGAACTGGGTGGCGAACAGGGGGCCGCGCTCATACGCGGCGACGAAACGGCTGCGACCGTACTCGCACCAGGTCACCTGCTGATGGGCGCTGATGTCGATGCCAGACTTGCTCAGGTCGAGTTCGCGGGCCTCATGGGCGGCGCAGGAGTGCACGAAATAGAAACGCTCATCCTCGATGCCCTTGAGCAGCTGCGACCCCTCGGGGGCTTCGACGGTATCCCAACCCATATGCGGCACCACGTCGGCGTCCAGCGGATCGACGCTGCCGCCGATCAGGCCGATGCCGGGAGCGTCAGCGCCGTGTTCGCGGCCAAGCTCGAACATCACCTGCTCGCCGACGCACACACCGAGCACCGGTCGCCCGGCGCGCAGACGGTCCAGAATCACCCTGTCGCCGTCAACCGTCTTCAGGCCTTCCATGCATGCGGCGAACGCGCCGACGCCGGGCACGACCAGACCGTCCGCCTCAAGGGCCTGACGGTAGTCGGAGGTCAGCGTGGTGTCGACGCCCAGACGCGCCATGGCACGGACCATGGAACGTACATTGCCGAAACCGTAATCGAATACAACTGCCGTGGTCATTGTCTTTCCCTGTCTCTTGCTGTCTCGCTATTCGATGCTCGCACCGGGAACGGATCCGCCCCGGCCCGGACGCGTGTGCTTGGCGATCACCTGCATGGCCGAAGCATGGTCGAAGCTTCCCGAATCGATGACCTCGAATCCTTGTTCCTTGAGCTGGCCCACGGTGGTGATGCCCAGCATCAGATCCTCCACGAAACGCGGCGTGGAATTGAACAGAATGGGTGGAGCCATCGTCGGACCGGCCTTGCCGCCGGCGTACATGGTGATTTCGAGTTTGTCGGCGCGGTTCACGCCCAGCACCACCGACATGCCTGCGACCACGGTGGTGATGTCCTTGGCTGCGGCTTCCGGGGAGTCCCCATCGAGGTTGCGCAGCACGGCGACGGCACCCTGATTCGACCCTATGCAGTCGGCCGAAATGTCGGACAGCTGGCAGAATGCGGCCAGCAGTTCCGCCGAGGCGATACCGGTGATTAGCGCGGCACGCTTTGCCTTGTTGCCGAGCAGTCCGGCCAGTTCATCCTCGAATCCCACGGACGGGTCGATTTCGGAAGCATCGTCGGGAATGGTGATGGAATCGATGTCATCAAAGCCTTCGATGCCATCATCGGCCCCGTTCACGCCGTTGCTGGCGGCGGCGGAACCGGAGGAATCCCCGGAACCGGAAACATCGGAGGTTCCGGAGGCCTTGCCGTCGGATTCACCCGATCCGGTCAGCTCATCCGCGGATTGCGCGAATTCCCATTCGAAATCGGACATGGCCGCATCGAGTTCCTCGTCGGAGAACAAGGAGTCGTCCGGGTCGAAGTCCTTCCCGTTATCGTTCGGATTATCGGCCATCACAGTGCGCCCTTGGTGCTGGGAACACCGTCCACGCGAGGATCGGGCTCGATGGCGAAACGCAGCGCACGCGCCAACGCCTTGAACTCCGCTTCGGCGATATGATGCGGATCACGGCCGGACAGCACCTGCATATGCAGGCAGATGCCCGCATGCATCGCAATGGATTCCATCACATGACGTACCAGCGAACCGGTGAAATGCCCGCCAATCATGCAGTACTCGAAACCTTCCGGCTCGCCGGAGCACACGCAGTACGGGCGCCCGGAGATATCGACCACAGCCTTGGCGAGCGCCTCGTCCAGCGGCACGGTGGCGTCGGCGAAACGACGGATGCCACGCTTGTCGCCCAGCGCCTGCCTTAACGCCTCGCCGAACACGATCGCCGTGTCCTCCACGGTGTGATGCACGTCGATATCGGTGTCGCCGTGGGCATGGATGGTCAGGTCGATGAGCGAATGCTTGCCCAAGGCGGTCATCATATGGTTGTAGAACGGCACGGAAGTATCGATGTCGGTCTTACCGGTGCCGTCGAGATTGAGTTCAAGTTCGATATGTGATTCGCTGGTTTCGCGAACGATGCGCGCGGTTCTTGCCATGTTGCGCTCCTTACGGCATTGTGTCTCTGTCTGTTCGCATGCGTCCATGTGCCACACGCGCATGCCTCGATTCTGTTCGCCTGGATATGCGCACGATTGTAAGGTGCACATATCCGCCGGCGCGGGGCGCAGGAAGTCTCCCCCCACGCCCCGCACTGGTCATCTACTCCGCTTCCACTATACGCAGCACTTCGGTGAGTGCCGTACGGAACCGTTCCATCTCCTCGTCGGTGCCCATGCACACGCGAAGCCAGCCGTCGGGGCCAACCACGCGGATCAGCACGCCCCTCTTGAGCAGCTCGTCGAAGATCTCGTCGCGCTTGTCGAAGGAACCGCCGAACAGCAGGAAGTTCGACTCGGATTCGGCCACATCGAGCGGCCTGCCCTTGTAGGTTTGGGTTTTCAGCCACTGCGCGGTGGCCTCGCGGGTCAGACGCAGATGCTCCACACGGCTCAGCTGCTCGTCGGTGTGTTCGAAGGCCGCCAGTGCGGCAGCCTGGGTGACGGCGCTCAGATGGTAGGGCATGCGAACGATGCGCATGCAGTCGATGATGCCCTTGGAGGCCGCGAGATATCCGACGCGTGCACCGGCGAAGGCGAAGGCCTTGCTCATGGTGCGCGACACCGCCAGATTCGCGTGATCGGCGATCAGGGTGACCGCGCTGGGGGTGCCGGGGTTACGGAACTCCACGTAGGCTTCGTCGATGACGACGATGGGATGCACACCTTCGGCGGCGCCCGCCACTTCGGCGGATTCGCACACGTCAAGCACACGTTCCACATCGGCCAGCGGCAGCGGGGTGCCCGTGGGGTTGTTCGGGCTGGTGAGCAGCACCATGGACGGCTTGACCGTCTTGATCTGCTCGATCAGCGCGTCGACGTCCAGCGTGAAGTCGGCGTTGCGATGCGCCAGCTTCCAACCGGTGAACGTGTCGCGGGCGTACTCCGGGTACATGGAGTACGTCGGATCGGCGCCGAGCGCCACGCGGCCCGGGCCACCGAACGCCTGGAACAGCTGCAGCATGATCTCGTTGGAACCGTTCGCACCCCACAGTTCGTTGACGCTCAGACGCACGCCGGATTCACGATCCAGATAGTCGCTGAACGCCTGACGCAGTTCGACATGCTCACGATCCGGGTAACGGTTCAGCGTGGGCGCGATGTCCAGCACGCGCTTGGCGATGGCCTCACATACGGCCTGATCGGGCGCATACGGGTTCTCGTTCACATTGAGGCACACCGGCACGTCAAGTTGCGGGGCGCCGTACGGCTCCTCGCCGATCAGATCATTGCGCAGCGGCAGATTCGCGGGAATGGAGCTCATCGCAGACCGGCCTTCTTCTCCTGCTCGACGATGGTCGCCTTATCGTACGGATCGTCGATGAAACGGCTGAGCACGCATTCGCCGTGTGCGGGCAGATCCTCGGAGACGGCGAAAGCGTTGATGCGTGCGGCGATGGCCTTCAGACCCTGTTCGTCGTATTCGATGACCTCGACGGGCTTCATGAAGGTGTGCACGCCAAGGCCTGCGGCGAAACGTGCGGTGCCGCCGGTGGGCAGCACATGGTTCGAGCCGGACATGTAATCGCCCAGCGGGACCGGGGAGTACGGGCCGCGGAAGATGGCGCCCGCGTTCTTGATGCGCGGCACCACGGCGTCGGCGTCGGCGGTCTGGATTTCCAGATGCTCGGCGGCGTAGGCGTTGGCCGCGTCGATGGACTGGTCAAGGTCGTCGGTCAGCACAATGGCGGACTGGGTGCCGGACAGGCTGGTGTGCACGCGTTCCGCATGCTCGGTGCGGGGCACGCGGTAGTTCAGGTTCTCCTGAACCTTCTCGGCGATGTCGGTGGAGTCGGTGAACAGCACGGAACCGGCGAGCTCGTCGTGCTCGGCCTGACCGATGAGATCGGCGGCCAGCAGGCTCGGGTTGGCGGTCTTGTCGGCGATGATGCCGATTTCGGTCGGTCCGGCGACGGCGTCGATGCCGACGAAGCCGGAGACGAGGGACTTGGCGGTGGCCACGAAGATGTTGCCCGGGCCGGTGATCTTGTCGACCGGATCGCACAGGATCTCGCCGTCCTGCGGTTCGCTGCCCTTGGCACCGTAGGCGAACATGGCGATGGCCTGGGCGCCGCCCACGGCGTACACCTCTTCGACGCCAAGGATCGCGCAGGTGGCGAGGATGGTCTTGTTCGGCAGACCGTCCGGATCCCCCTTGCTCGGCGGGGTCGCGATGGCGAGCGATTCGACGCCGGCGGCCTGGGCGGGAACGGTGTTCATGATCACGGAGGACGGGTACACGGCCTTACCGCCAGGCACGTACAGGCCGACACGCTGAATCGGAATCCAACGCTCGGCGACGCGGGCGCCATCGGCCAGATCGGTGTGGAAGTCATGCGGCACCTGGCTCTTCGCCACGGCGCGGGCGCGATGCACGGATTCCTCGATGGCCGCACGCACTTCAGGATCAAGGGTTTCGAGCGCGTTCTTCATCGCCTCGACGGGAACACGCAGATTGGTCGGACGCACGCCGTCGAACTTCTCGCCGAAATCACGCAGCGCAGCGGCTCCGCGCGCCTTCACGTCCTCGAGAATCGGACGCACCAGATCGGTGGCTTCGGAAGTGCCCATCTCGGCACGCGGCATGGCGGCCAGCAGCTCGGCACGGGAGAGGTTCTTGCCCCTGAGATCAATGATTCGCATAATGTTTTCGCTCATAGCTTCCCAGTGTAAGTTCTCTTCGTGACGGAAAACGTCATAATTCCGCCAAAACCCAAATCGTGAGACAGAAGCCCCTCCCCCGCCGCATCCATCGGTTCGCCCGTTGGAACGCCGCGGAAGCAAGCTGCCCGCAGATCGTATGTTCCGTCTCTCCGTACCATTGTTCAGAAACGTCATCGTGCCCGTTCCGCATATTCCGGATGGTTCGGATACTTCAGGTGGATCGCCCATCCAAGTGCCTTGGGCATCCTATGACAAGGCATGGCATATGTTGAGCGGAACGTCTACGCCGCGGGATGCCATGTCAAGTCTCGTTCGATCCACGCCATGACCAGATCGGCGAGCCGGCGGATCTCCTCATCGGTCAGTTCCCGGCCTTGCGGGATATGATGCCATTTCTCGATGCACCCACGGCAGCAGGTCGCGGTGGCATGCTGCGCGGTGAACACCGGATGCCCGCGCCATGGTGTCTGCTTGCCGTCCTTCAACGGGTGGGCATCCCCCACCCTCGACCGAAGCAATTCGCAGGCGTGCCGGTCGATGGTCGCCTTGCCCTTGGCCCGCGCATACGCACGGTCCTTGTCCGAAAGCACGAATTTGGACCGGAACCTCGAATACGACAGCCGGCGCATCGTATCCTCGATCCACACCGCCTCGTCCCTATCCATCATGCAGATTCCTTCTTCCTCTTCCATTATGCGCCCATTACGCACCCATTGTGCACTCAAACCGCCCTCCGGTCGGGCACGGCCGAACAATAGGCTCACGCCTCCGGAAAACGGAAGAACCCCCTCGGAATATTCCAAGGGGGTTCTTCGGAACGCTAGTTCACAGCGTGTCGATCATCGCTGAAGCAATTATCAGGCGAGGATCTTGGTGACACGGCCGGAGCCGACGGTGTGGCCGCCTTCACGCACAGCGAAGGTCAGGCCTTCCTCCATAGCGATGGGCTGGATCAGCTCAACGGTGAAGGTGGCGTGATCGCCAGGCTGAACCATCTCGACGCCTTCCGGCAGCTCGATGACGCCGGTGACGTCGGTGGTGCGGAAGTAGAACTGCGGACGGTAGTTGGAGAAGAACGGCGAGTGACGGCCGCCTTCGTCCTTGGTCAGCACGTAGACTTCGCCCTCGAACTTGGTGTGCGGGGTGACGGAGCCCGGAGCGGCCACAACCTGGCCACGCTCGACGTCGGTACGGTTGATGCCGCGGAGCAGCAGACCGGTGTTATCGCCAGCCTCGCACTCATCCATCTGCTTGTGGAAGGTCTCGATGGAGGTGACGGTGGTGGACTGGGTCGGGCGGATGCCGACGATCTCAACGTTGGTGTTGATCGGCAGCTTACCACGCTCAACACGACCGGTAACCACAGTGCCACGGCCGGAGATGGTGAACACATCTTCGATCGGCATCAGGAACGGCTTGTCGAGATCGTGGACCGGGGTCGGGATGTACTCGTCGACGGCCTTCATGAGTTCCTTGACGGACTCAACCCACTTCTCGTGATCCGGAGCGTCATCGTGCAGCGCGCCGTAAGCGGAGGTGTGGATGACCGGGCAATCGCGGTCGAAGCCGTTCTCGTCGAGGAGGTCACGGACCTCTTCTTCAACGAGCTCGATGAGCTCGTCGTCCTCGACCATATCGCACTTGTTCAGGGCGACGAGGATACGCGGAACGCCAACCTGGCGAGCGAGCAGAACATGCTCGCGGGTCTGGGCCATCGGGCCGTCGGTAGCGGCGACCACGAGGATAGCGCCATCCATCTGGGCAGCGCCGGTGATCATGTTCTTCACGAAGTCGGCGTGGCCCGGGCAGTCCACGTGAGCGTAGTGACGCTCAGCGGTCTGGTATTCGATGTGGGCGATGTTGATGGTGATACCACGCTGCTGCTCTTCCGGAGCGGCGTCGATCTGGCTGAAGTCGTACTCCGGGTTGAGATCCGGGAACTCTTCGTGCAGAACCTTAGAAATGGCGGCGGTCAGGGTAGTCTTACCGTGATCGACGTGGCCAATGGTACCGATGTTAACGTGCGGCTTAGTACGCTCGTACTTTTCCTTTGCCATTACTTTGTCCTCCTGGACGTTTCGTAGGTTTACTGGGTTTCTGGGTTGTGCCACATTGATGAGCCAGAACCCAGTCAGCGATACACGATACTACCGCTGACTGGAGACTGACGCCACCTCACGCGTGGCAACGTGTGTCACTCGCCGCGCTGAGCCTTGATAATCTCTTCGGAGACGCTCTTCGGCACCTCAGCGTAGGAGTCCATCTGCATGGTGAACATAGCGCGGCCCTGGGTCTTGGAACGCAGGTCGCCGATGTAGCCGAACATCTCGGACAGCGGGACCTTGGCGTCGATGACCTTGACGCCGGTGGCATCGGACATCTGGGAGATGCTGCCACGACGCTGGTTCAGATCGCCAATGACTTCGCCCATGTACTCTTCCGGAGTACGGACTTCGACGGCCATGATCGGCTCGAGGATGACCGGCTTGGCCTTCGGAGCGGCTTCCTTGAAGCACATGGAGCCAGCGAGCTTGAAGGCCATTTCGGAGGAATCGACCGGGTGCATCTGGCCGTCGGTGACGGTGGCCTTGACGCCCACAACCGGGAAGCCGGCGAGAATACCGGATTCCATGGCTTCCTTGACGCCAGCCTCGATGGACGGGATGAATTCCTGGGAGATGTGGCCACCGGTGACGGCGTTCTCGAACTCGAAGGTCTTGCCTTCGGTGGTCTCGAGCGGCTCGAAGTTCATCAGGACCTTTGCGAACTGGCCGGAACCACCGGTCTGCTTCTTGTGGGTGTAGCCCTGGTCCATGACGGCCTTGCGGATGGTCTCGCGGTAGGCAACCTGCGGCTTGCCCTGGTTGCATTCCACCTTGAACTCACGACGCATACGGTCGACGATGATGTCGAGCTGGAGCTCGCCCATGCCTGCGATCAGGGTCTGGCCGGATTCTTCGTCGGTGGTGACCTGGAAGGTCGGATCCTCTTCGGAGAGCTTCGCCAGAGCGATGCCCATCTTCTCCTGATCGGCCTTGGTCTTCGGCTCCACGGCGACCTGGATCACCGGATCCGGGAAGGTCATGGAGTTCAGGGAGATCGGAGCGTCGAGGGCGCACAGGGTGTCGCCGGTGGTGACGTTCTTCAGACCCACGAAGGTGTAGATGTTACCGGCCGAAGCCTCATCCACCGGGTTCTCCTTGTCGGCGTGCATCTGGAAGATCTTGCCGACGCGTTCCTTCTTGCCACGGGTGGAGTCGAGCACGGAATCGCCCTGCTTGACGGCACCGGAGTAGACACGCACGAACACGAGCTTGCCGTAGAACGGGTGGGTGGAGATCTTGAAGACCAGAGCCGAGAACGGATCGGACTTCAGCGGCTTGCGGTCGATTTCGATGGATTCATCCTGCGGGTCGTAACCCTGGATGGCCGGCACGTCCTCCGGGCTCGGCAGGTAGTCAACCACACCGTCGAGCATCGGCTGAACGCCCTTATCCTTGAACGCGGAACCGCAGAAGACCGGGAAGGCTTCCTTGTTGATGGTCAGCTTGCGAACAGCGGCGCGGATTTCTTCCTTAGTGATTTCCTCGCCACCGAAGAACTTCTCCATCAGGGCGTCATCGGTTTCGGCAACGGCCTCGACGAGGGCGTTGTGGTATTCCTCGGCCTTGTCCTTCAGATCGTCCGGGATCTCGGTGGTGTCGTACTTGGCGCCGAGCTCCTCAGTGCCGTTCCAGATGTAAGCCTGCATCTCGACCAGGTCGACGACGCCGGTGAAGTCGTTCTCGGCGCCGATCGGCAGCTGCATCACAAGCGGGGTCGCGCCCAGCTTGTCCTTGATGGTGTCGACGGAGTAGTAGAAGTTCGCGCCCAGCTTATCCATCTTGTTGATGAAGCAGATACGCGGAACGCCGTACTTATCGGCCTGACGCCACACGGTTTCGGACTGCGGCTCCACACCTTCCTTGCCGTCGAACACGGCAACGGCACCATCGAGCACGCGCAGGGAGCGCTCCACCTCGGCGGTGAAGTCCACGTGGCCCGGGGTGTCGATGATGTTGATCTGGAACTTGTCCTTGGTGTCGTGGGACTGGCGGTGCCAGAAGCAGGTGGTAGCGGCGGACTGGATGGTGATACCACGCTCCTGCTCCTGCTCCATGAAGTCCATGGTGGAAGCACCGTCGTGGGTCTCGCCGATCTTGTAGTTCTTGCCGGTGTAGAACAGAATACGCTCGGTAGTGGTGGTCTTACCGGCATCGATGTGAGCCATGATGCCGATGTTGCGGACGTGATGAAGGTCCGAAAGCACCTCTTCAGCCATTTTTAATCCTTAACTTTCTAAAGGTCCGAGTGATTACCAGCGGTAGTGGGCGAAGGCCTTGTTGGCCTCGGCCATCTTGTGGGTGTCCTCGCGACGCTTCACGGAAGCGCCCAGACCGTTGGAGGCGTCGAGAATCTCGTTGGCGAGACGCTCGGCCATGGTCTTCTCGCGACGGGCGCGGGAGAAGTCGGTCAGCCAGCGCAGGGACAGAGTGTTCGCACGGGCGGGCTTCACCTCGACCGGCACCTGGTAGGTGGCACCACCGACACGGCGGGAGCGGACCTCGAGGGACGGACGGATGTTGTCGAGGGCGCGCTTCAGCACGGCCACGGGCTCCTGCTCGGTCTTTTCCTTGACCATATCGAGCGCGGAGTACACGATGTCCTCAGCGATCGACTTCTTGCCGTCGAGGAGGATCTTGTTGATGAGCTGTGCCACAACGGTGGAGCCGTAAATCGGATCCGGCAGCAGCTGATGCTTCTTGGAAGGTCCTTTACGTGACATATCTCTTACTTCGCCTTCTTTGCTCCGTACAGGGAACGACCCTGCTTGCGGTCCTTAACGCCCTGGGTATCGAGGGCACCACGCACGATGTGGTAACGCACACCCGGCAGATCCTTCACACGGCCGCCGCGCACGAGCACGATGGAGTGCTCCTGCAGGTTGTGGCCCTCACCCGGGATGTAAGCAGTGACTTCGATGCCAGAGGAAAGACGCACACGGGCGACCTTACGCAGAGCGGAGTTCGGCTTCTTCGGGGTGGTGGTGTAGACACGGGTGCACACGCCGCGACGCAGCGGGCTGCCCTTCAGCGCCAAAGTCTTGGACTTCTTCGGCTTCGGCGAGCGTCCCTTACGGACGAGCTGTTCAATAGTAGGCAACTTGAATTCTCCGATTCAGTGGTTCTTCTTACCTGTGAGGCCGCCGCACTGCAACCACACTCTCCCATTCACACGGGCGAACCCGAATCGGAAAGATAGCCACTGTTCACCGGCCCGATGACCCGCTCCTCTCTCGCCGCCGCATTACTGCGCGCGATCCATGCGATTCGCGGGATATCCCAACCGACTTGCCTGTTACATAAGGCCTGCCGTTGGCACACACGAATTATCAGTATACGGCAGGGTGCGACAATGCTTTCCATCGTCGTGTCGCGGACGATTTTTGGGGAGAGCTCAGCGTATGCAGCCGGCGACGCCACCACCAACTGGCTGCGCTCGGAACCGCTCAGCGTAGACAGACGGAAATGGGCCCGCCAAACGGCTGCGCTCAGAGCCGCTCAGCGTAGACAAACGACGGAAGCATCACCAACTGACTACGCTGAAAGCCCGCCAACGTAGCAAGATGGAAATGAGTTCGCCGAACAGCTACACTCAGAGCCGCTCAGCATAGCCAGACGGAGACGAAACCACCAAGTCGCTACGCCCAGGGCATGGACGCACGACTTCATAGATGCGCGAGATGCGGATTTACGGGTTGGGGCTAGCGTTCGACGGAAATGGTTTGGGAAAGCGTGTGGAATTCACCCGGATCCACGGTGATGGCGCCGTCACGGTTCGCAACGGCTTCGACGCAGACGAAACGACGCCACTCCCCCTTGCTCAGATCACCCATCGCATTGCCGTTGCGTTCACCCGGATTCCGCACCACGGTCTGCGGCGCACCTTGTTTGGCGATGACGATGGTGCGGCCCAACGCATCATCACGCAGACGAAGGGTGTCCGTCGAATAGTAGATGCGATCAACCAGACCGGAGAAGGCGACCGCCTCATTCCCCTGAACAACAATCGGATCGTCCTCCAACGTGGTATCGACGTAACGCGCACCCTCCAATCCCAGCACTTTGGCGCAATCGACATCGCCGACATGCAGATAGGTATGCAACGCCGCCTCATAGGCAAACGGCACGTTACCCACATTGCATACGGTCAACGCCATGGTGAGGGACTCGCCGATTTCGATGTCGTAGATGGCATGGAATCGCGGAATGCCGCCAAAACCGAACTGCGCGAGGACGGTATCATCGATCGCCTCGTCGGATAGCATGTAGCGCAGATGCCCCTCGTTTGACGCCCGCTCGTCGAATTCCCAAAAACTTACACGTCCGAATCCATGCTTCGGTTTTTTGGATGTGACCCTGCCATTCTCGAAACCGAAGTTGAACCAGGGGAAGATGATCGGCACGCCGCCGCGTATGGCTTTACCTTCGTTCAGATGGACGACTGACGGGCACCATACGACCGCGCTTTCCCCACGCGGAGCCCAAGTAAGCACATGGGCGCCGTAATCACTGACCATAGCCGATGCGGTATCGACATTGATATTCCTAATCACCATTTCATTAGACATATGCATATTATATGTCTAAACACCATCGCGGCACCCCGAATGGGGAATGGCGATCGCACCCCGCCAGCGTAGACAGGCGACAAAGACTTCGCCAAATAGATGCACTGGGAACTCGTCAGCGCAGACAAACGGAGACAATACCGCCAGACGGCTACGCTGAAGCCCCGTCAGCGTAGAGAGACAGAGAAAATGCCGCCAAACGGCTACGCTGAGAGCCCCTCAGCGCAGACAAATGGGGAACCCGTCCCCAAACAACCACGCTGAGGCCCCGTCAGCGTAGAGAGACAGAGAAAATGCCGCCAAACGGCTACGCCCCAAGCATCCACCAGTGCAGGCAGAGAGAGGGAAGCTCGTCATACAGCTACATCTAATACACCTAAGGGTCAAACTCAAGGGTCAAACTCGAAAGCATCGTGCCAAACACAAAAGAGCGGCCCCGGCGATAACCTTCGCCGGGGCCGCTGCCTCTGCTTTCAGCTTCTCATTCCCAGCCGCCATGCCACCTTGCATGCGCCAGGAACCAATCACCTCGTTCCCGACGGCCCCGGCATCCCTGCCGGCTTTCCCTCGCCGCCGTTCCAATCCTGCAATCTTCAATTATTTTGAAGGCGTTGCGCTTGCACCTCACGGCCTTGGCGCTTCGTTGCGATCTGACGAATCCTCGACCAGTCAGCAACTCCGGCCTTCAGTTACAGTATACACCGTATCGAACATGAGACACGGCGTAAAAACATTCAGAATACCAGTAATTTCAATGCTTTGAGCACGTCAAACAAAATGAACAGAATCGAACAAATCGCCGCTCACAGCCGCCAGAAACGAACAGCCTCTGAGCTGTTTCGCACAGTTCAGAGGCTGTTTGCAAATCCAGCCGCGCATATCACGCGTCAGCCACGCATATCACGCGACCGGTCACGTCATCAGGCCTGAGCCGAAGCCGGCTTCTTGGCATCCACGGACGCGGAGCCCTTCTCGCCGTTGTCGGAATCAGGATGGATCTGATGCTTGTCGTCATGGCCACGCCACCAGCTGGACAGCACGGAGCCGGAGATGTTATGCCACACGCTGAAGAAGGTGGACGGCACCGCGGCCAGCGGATTGGAGGCGAAGGACGTCAAGGCCAGCGTGGCGCCGAGCGCGGAATCCTGCATACCCACTTCGAAGGTGATGGCCTTCTGCTGCGCATACCGGAATCCCTTCGGATACACTTTGTACATGAGCTTGGAGAAACCGAAGCCAAGCGCGTAACCGCACAGATTATGCAGGATGACCACCGGAATGGCCAGCAGGGAGGAAGCCACGAACAGCTTCGGACCATTGGCCGCGACCACCACACCGATGATCAGCAGGATGGCCACCTGGGAAACGATGGGCAGCGCCACGGTGACCTTCTCGATCTTCTCCTTGAAGATGGCATGGCAAGCCACGCCAAGCGCGATCGGGAACAGCACCACCTTGACGGCGTTGAGGAACAGCGACTGCGTCGGCACCGTCACATATTGGGACGCAAGCCACTGCATCAGCAGCGGGATCATGAACGGCGCGCACAGCGTGGACAGGATGCCGATCGATACGTCCAGCGCCACGTCGCCGCGGCTCAGATAACTCATCACATTGGAGGACGTGCCGGACGGGCAGCATCCGACCAGGATCACACCGACGGCGAGCGCACCGTCAAGACGGAAGATCCAGCACAGCAACACCGCCACCAACGGCATGATCACGAAATGAGCCACGGTTCCGACGATCACCATCAGCGGTTGGGTGAGGATGCGCTTGAAATCATCGAGCGTCAGCGTCAGGCCCATGCCGAACAGCACGATACCCAGAAAATATCCGGTATAGGATTTGCCCCACAGGCTGGTCTGCGGCACGAAATAGTTGAACACGGCCCACGCGATCACGATCGCGGTGAACCATTTGGTAAGCCACTCCCCAAAGGCTTTGACCTTTTCCATTGTTGACTTCTATCCTTCTCTCATTGCTTTACGCCAAGCATTGTCGCCAATTCCCGGCATACGCTGTTCCGCGAACAGTTTCGCCCCAAAAATAGGCATCTCGCATCCGCATAACCACGCATCAATCACATTTCGAACATGATCCGACAGACATCGACCAACCGCGCGGCCGATAAAAAACACGCCGCAACACGCCGATGCGTGCGAAGCGCAAAAATCGTGTATAGTAATCACTCGTTGTGCGAAACGGTTCGCCGTTCACATGAACATGGTGGATATAGCTCAGTTGGTAGAGCATCTGATTGTGGTTCAGAAGGTCGCGCGTTCGAGCCGCGTTATCCACCCCACTGAAACCCTTCCCTCGGGAAGGGTTTTTTCGTATCCAAAGCATGTCCGAACCAAAAGGAGAACCGATGCTGCACTTCGAAAACGACTATTCCAGGGCCGCGCACCCCGCCGTGCTCGAGGCTTTGGCCGCCATCAGCGACACCCCCTACCCCGGTTATGGCAGCGACGAGGTGTGCGACCACGCCAAGGAGCGCATCCGCAAGGCCTGCGGCAAGCCGGATGCGGACATCTGGTTCCTGGTGGGCGGCACGCAGACCAATCAGGTGGTCATCGACGCCATCACTCCCCCGTATGCGGGCGTGGTCACCGTGGAATCCGGCCATCCGAACGTGCATGAGGCGGGCGCCATCGAATACTCTGGGCACAAGGTGCTCACCATCCCCCAGCACGATGGCCTGATGGACGCCGACGAACTGGATGAGTTCTGCGCCACCTTCTACGCGGACGGCAACTACGAGCACATGGTGTTCCCCGGATGCGTGTACGTGTCGCAGTCCAGCGAATACGGGACCGTGTACACCAAGGAGCATCTGCGTCGCATCGCGGACGTGGCGCACAAGTACGATATGCCGTTGTTCGTGGACGGTGCGCGCCTCGGCTACGCGCTCACCTCTTCCGCCTGCGACATGACGCTGCGCGACCTGGCCGAGATCGCGGACGTGTTCTACATCGGCGGCACCAAGGTGGGGGCCATGTTCGGCGAGGCCGTGGTGTTCACGAACCGCAAGGCGCCGAAGCATTTCCTGACTGTGATCAAGCAGCATGGCGCACTGTTGGCGAAAGGGTTCCTGCTTGGCGTGCAGTTCGACGCGCTGTTCACCGACGACCTGTACTTCCGTATCGCCCGCAACGCCAACGAGGCCGCGGACCGTATCCGCGAAGCGCTGCGCGACAAGGGTTACACGCTGACCCTCGACGCTCCGACCAATCAGATCTTCGTCACGCTCGACGAGCCGACCCACGCACGTTTGGAGGAGCATGTGCTGCTCGGCTTCATGGAGAAGGCGGACGACACGCATACCGTGATGCGCATCTGCACAAGCTGGGCCACCACGCGCGAGGAGACCGACCGGCTCATCGATCTGCTATAGCCTCGCGTTCCATGGCCACGAAGGCCCTGACGCTCGATTCCACGGAATACCGTTCCTTGGTGTGCCGCGCGTAACGCTGACTCCACACGGCACGCTCCTCCGGGTGTTCGATCCACCAGTCGATGCGTTGCGCGAGCGCGGCCGGGTCGCGCACGGGGAACGTGGATTGCGGAAGTAGCGCGAAATGACTGGCTGCGGACAGGTCGGATACCGCGATCACCGAAGCCAGCCCGCACGCCATCGCTTCGATGACGCTGATGGATTCGATATCCGCGATGGAGCAGTGCACGAACAGGTCGCCGGAACGAAGGAGTTCCGGCATGTCGGCGTTGCGGCGGAATCCGATGCTCGCGGGACGCTTCAGCCTGCGGTCCGATTGGATGCGCAGATACCGTTTCAGCGGTCCGGCACCGGCGATGACCAATTCGATTTCGTTGGCGTGCCTGCTGAGCCCGATCGCCTTGATCAGGGTGATGTGATCCTTTTCATGCGTCAGTCTGCCTGATGCGATGATGCGGAACGGCTCGCCGCCCGCGTCCCGCGCACTATCCGCATGCGCTTCTGTACGCGCTCCTGCACATCCTCCTGCATGTCCTTCACCCGTTTCGGCACCTGCCTCGAAACCGCTTTCGGCATCCACGTTCCTCGGCGTGAATTGGGGCGAATACCCGTTCGAGATCACATGCAGTTTCGCACGGTAGCCGTTCTCGCGCAGCAACCGCGCGGTCATGTCGGTGGGCACATGGATGTGGCGGATGCCTTGGTACAGCCAATGGTGGAACAGGCGATAGATCAGATGCGGCAGTCCGGGGATGAACCGCAACGGACCGGCGGAATACAGCACGTTCTCCGGCTGGACGTGATAGCCGGCCGTCACCGGAATGCCCATGCGGCGTGCGACGGCCGCGGCGCGACGGCCGAAGGCGAAGGGCATGTAGATATGCACCACGTCGACGCCGTCGAAAGCGGCTCGGAACAATGCATCGTCCGATTAACAGACAGAATTCTCAGGGAATCTTTAGATTTCATGCTGTGGGAAGTTGAAATCGACGACGATTTCAGTTTCGAAGCAGCCGATTCTCAGTAACACACAGCAACTAGACACGGTTATCCACATCAATTATCGAGATATCCGAGTTATCCACATTTTCAGAATACGAGCTTGCGGACTGTGTAGGAGAACTGCGATGTTGGGGATGTAGGTGAAATGGGCACCGTCCCCCCCCCAACAGATACTGCGAGGAGGAAACTTGAAGTATTGGAACGAGAATAGAAAGCAGTATTACACCCATGTCGAGCCACGGGCAGACTGGCGCGAGCCTGTCGAGAAGTGGGTGGATTGGATGGACGTGGTTGGTAGGTCGAAGCAGACCCTGCGAACCAGGTATTATCAGCTTTCGCGATTTTCCCGTGTTGTAAACAAGAAAATCAACGATGTTAATGAGGACGACCTCATCCTAGTGCTTGCGCCTCTAGGCGCGGAAGCAAAACGCGGCATGCGTGCGGCAGTCAGGATGTTCTATTCATGGGCGATTGAAAGGAAACTCGCTATCGTGGATCCAACGGCGGGCATTCCCCCGATTGCCATGAGAAAGGCTCACGGCAAAGTCTGCCCAGAGGAAGCCATCGAGAAGGGTCTTGGATCAATCAACAAGGACGCGCGCATAGCGGTGATGCTCGGCGCGTTTTGTGGTCTTCGTCGAATCGAGATCGCTCGGATCAATCTATCGAAGGATATCACCGACGACGAGAACGGCATGATGCCCAGAACCCATGGCAAAGGTAATAAGGAACGCGAACTCCCTGTTCCGGCGAAGCTCGCAGCGATTCTGAGGAAACGTCCGAAGGGATGGCTGTTCCCGGGACGTTTCTCAGGCCATTGCAGCGTCGATTACATAGCGAAACTCATCAAGACCGCGACCGGATACCCTTCGCATACGCTGCGTCGCCGATTCGCGACCGTCGCGTATTACCGCAACGGCTGCAACGTGGTGTTGGTATCGAGAATGCTTGGCCATGCGAACGCCACGACAACGATGCGTTATATCGGCATCGTCTCCGATGAAATGCGCAACGCCGTCGAATCCGCCACCCAGACCGGCATGGGAATCACGCTCAAGGGCAATCCCGTCGTCGGTACACCGGACGTGAACTACACGCTCAAGCAGGTCGTCATCGGCTAAACCGCATGGCGCATCCTGCTCCACATTTACCTATAACAGCAAATACATAACAAACGACACCCATTGCACCAGACGGGGATCCGCTGGCGGGCAAGTCTCGCCCGCCAGTGCCCTTCCCGTCCCGAAGAAAGCGGAGGGCAACTACACCACGGAATACATATAACCGCATATCCGTGTTCCGGTACTTACGGGACTACAGAACCATGTAAGTACCGGAATGCACAACTACTGCAATGCATAACGATAAACAGATACATACCGCCGGAATACATATCCGTGTATTCCCGGTAATACCTAGATACAGGAGTAATAATGAAGGCACCGCGCAGAATCATTACGATGGCGAACATGAAGGGAGGCGTCGGCAAGACCACGTCAACCATCTGCACCGCAATGGCATTGCACAGGCTTGGCGAGAAGGTCGAGGTCAGGGACATCGATCCGCAGGGATCCGCGACGCTGTGGGCGGAGCACGCACGACAGGCAGGCACACCATTGCCTTTTGAAGTCAAGGTCGCCAACAAATTCACTGTCGGTCAGCCTCCCGAGGATGAATCGACATGGGTAATCATCGACACTCCCCCGTCACAATCCGACCTGATTGGTGCCGCAGTGGATGCCTCGACGCTCGTCGTACTGGTATCCACGCCAGGATCCATGGACTTGGACCGTATGCGGGAGACTGCACGAGCAATCAACCGGCCAAGCAGCGTCCTGCTCACACAAATCAGGGGCAACACCGTCGCGCTGCGTGAGGCCGAGCAGTACCTCATCGACAACAACCTCGCACGCTTCGACACCATGATTCCGTTCAAGGAAGGGCTGCGCCGGGCAAGCGATACCGGACAATTCCCCTCGGCAACCGGCTACGGGATGGTCGCGAAGGAGATACTCGAAGCATTCGCCGAATAGCACGATAACGTCATCGTTCCATGGAGCTGACGCCCTGCAGAATAACTATTCATCCGCAGAAAGCAACAGACACGACTCTACAGATATAAGACGATACAGGAATACCGGATTACTTACAGATACATATATCCGCGAAGCTGCACAAGACAGGAGAAAACAACATGCACGTCAATAAGCCTTCAAGAACAAAGAACAGCACGGCAAAAAGACTGGCAAGCACATTGACTCTCGCAGAGGATGATGGCAAGGAACGTCTCATCCACGCCACGTTCAGCCTCGAACCGGACATCCATAGGCGGTTGAAGATGGAAAGCGCACGTAGCGGGGTGCCAATGAGCCGGATGCTGACCGAATGGATCAAAAAACACTGTCCGGAGGAAAAATAAGAAGATACGATGGGGGCGGGTTCTAGTGAACGTCGCGACACCTTGGATTCGGAAGGAATCGAAACATGGTGTACGAGTTCGACGGGACCAAGCACGGGAAGCTGCGGGACATACGGGCGGCGAGACGCGCGAAGCACCGGGCCTGGTGCGCGGCGGCACGGACTTCACCCGGGCCGCCCACGCGGCCGGCGCGTATAAACGCACCGGGAAGGTCTGGCGCAACGGCAGGACACGCCCCACCGGCCGCAACGAGCGGCCGCTCTCGGACCGGTGCCGTGGCGACATGGACAAACCCAGACGGACCGACGCCGGACACCTGTGCATGGACGAGCGCATCGCCATCGCCGACATGTACCGCGCCGGCAGCGGCGTCCGCGCAATCGCCCGGACCCCCGGCGGGGCGCCCGGCACCAACGAGAACACCAACGGCTTGCCGCGCCAGTACTCCCCCCAAGGGAACCGACCCGTCCGGATACACCGAGGAACACCTCGACGCAGCCGCCATGGAACCCAACGAGAAGATCCCCGAACCGACCGACGACACCGCAACATCAACACCAACCGACACCAACAATACCAACTGTCAACAAAGATGTTGCGACAACCATTAGAATCCGCCAACGACATCCAGCAAACGCCACAACCCAACGCTGGTGTAGACCGCGTATTCCGTACACATGATCCGGCTCTCTAGGAAAAACCGGAATCACAGAATCAGCCTCCTGGAAGAGACAAGCATTAGAACACGATGATTCGCATCCAATGGATTCACCTTTGCAGGCATCTGGAAAAATGAGGCGCACCACCGCAGTTGGGGGGGGGGAAAAAAATAGCTCATCGATGTGAGAATGGAGAATCGATGTTGACGGCAGCGCACCTCTTGATACACCTTAACATCCGCTGTCTTCATCAGCAACCCGCTAACCGAGCGGTCCGTCACTCACATGGATGTCTTTTACCCGCGACTGAGTCGCATATCAATCGTTCAAGGATGGATATCCAAAAATTACAGCGCCGCGTTACACAGAGCAGTCTCATCATGCTGCTCATTCACGATGGTAGAACGTTCGTCCCGTCTGCTGCTGGATGTTATCAGATGCTAATGCATATGGGAATCGTATGCTCACCGGTCATAATGACGAAAACAGGTGTGTAACGATTCTCCCCTATGAACCGATGCGCGGTTTGTCACAACCGGCATCTTAAGTAGACAGGAGCAATGATGCCTTTCGAGACTGAAGTATCGATATCCAGACATCTCATACATGCAACAAGTGGTTTTCTTGTTGCCGTGTTGCTTATGTCACCGCTGATTGCTGTAGCCGACAGCCGTGGCATCGATTTAAGTGATAGTGATGACAAATCCTATGGCATCGCCTATAACGTCGCGAAAATCAGTTGGCATGCAAGTGCCGATACTGAATCCAATATCGACAGAGACAACAGTTATCCGTCGGCTGGCCTGCGAACCGATGCCATCATCATGGGATTGCTCGTATGCAATGTCCTTGCAAGCTTCGCCGGTTGCGTACTGATCGCCATCCGCTCCGATACCACGTCAGACAAGCACTGTCGCTGACTCGTACAGGCAACCGAGTATTCCACAGCAGAGTATTTCGTCTCCGGCATCGGCGCGCAGTCGTGGAACCCTATCCCATTAACCTTCTCGCACCACGACTGTCCGGGTTCGATTCCTGGCGGAGGCACCAAGCAATATTCATTCAATATTCCAAGAAAAGGAGCCATAATGACGTACTCCGACACCATGTGGGACTTGTTCGAGCGGATGCGCGCAGGACAGGTGCGCACCAAAGAAAACCAGCTGTTGGATGACCGGCTGAGGGCGGCGGCGATTGTACTGAACTCGGATTGGGGCCTGTTCGACGCGACCGTCATGAAAGCGACCGTCCCAAACCTCAGCAGAGAAGAATTCGAGGTGATAGCACGTGCGACCGGTCAGGGGCCTGACCGGGTGTTCGCACACCTGTCACGCGTGTTCGACGACCCATCACATGACGTGTATCACCAAATGGCCACGGCCTGGCATCAGTCCGTTCCCCACCTGTTCGAGGACATCGCCGATCTTGTGCGACCGATGTCCAAGTCGTATGGCGCGTTGCGTGTGGCCGCGGCAATCAGTTATTTGGAAGGCGACCCGCCCGCCTTGGTGAAGCATTTCATGGATGGTTTGTTCCATGTGGCGCCCACGGATCCGCTGCGCATGAACCTGTCAATCGCGCTGATTGACGGAATCTGCCCTGCGAACGTGCAGCAGGAACACACCGATTCACTCACCCGTGAGAACGAAGATGCCATGTCCTTGGGGATGCCTCCTATGAGCGGAAGGTTGCCACGATGAACGCGGATTCCGCCTATGGACACGCGGAGCAAGGAGTCACGGTCACTCCAAGTCAGTTGTCCCGTCTACTGTGCAACCCGACTGTGCCGGCATCACCGGTGCCGCCTGTACCGTCATCACCGCCGCTGCCACGAGTGCCGCTGCCATCTTCCACGGGTCCAGTCAGGCATGAGGCACCTTCCAACATGGGCGGCACCACGATACCACCGATACCCATGCCAGCGGCTGCAGCCCGGTTGCTCAAGCCGTCCGGGCAAGTGGACGGTCTGGCGGAATCACCGCTCCCGATTTTCAAAGCACCGGCCACGAATCGCGTGTGGCTTGTCGCCGCACATGGCGGCGCTGGATGCACAACCATTTTGCGCAGCAGTCCGGCATCGTATGCGAATGCCGGTCGAACGCTGCCCGTCAGCCGTGACCCCGCACAACCCAGCCGTATCGTGCTGTGCGCGATGTGCACGGGGCGCGGGCTCGAAGCGGCCCGCGCACTGTTGGACGCGTGGAGACGCGGATCGTTCGGGCAGACCCAGCTTCTTGGGCTTGCGGTGACGATGCCTGCACGACGCACACCGCGCGAATTGCGCCGCGCCTGCCTGCTGGTGGGTTCTGCGGCGCCTGCCTTGTGGCGTCTGCCGTGGATTGGCGGACTCGATCTGGATGGTTTCCCGGACCGTTACCCGAGCGCCTACCACAGGATGCTCAAGGACTTGACAGGCGGAAGCGTAGAACCAACGTCCCCTGATCCCCCAACCGGACAGGCAGGATAAGAACAGGCTCAGCACACCTAACCAGAAGGAGAACACCATGATGATCCACACGCTCACCGCTCTCGCCGTCGTCGGACGGCGGGCCGTCACCGTCGCGACAGCACGTCTCGCCCAACTGGAGAATCCGAACGCCTGCCTGCCGCCTGGCTTCTCGTCGCCTGTCTCCACGGCGCTCGGCTGGGTGAAGGCGCTCGGCCTGGTTGTCGCGATTGTCGCGCTGATTCGTATCGGCGTGCATGTCCTGCGCCAGCAGGGTGACGGGGTTCCCGACCGTGATGACACGTTCGACAAGCTCATCAACTGGGTGGTCGGCATCTTCGTTGTCTCCGGGGCATTGAGTTTCATGGGCGCGCTCGGCCTGTCGATTTCGGAGAGCTGCTGATGCGCGGCCGCCGTACACGTGCCGGGGCGTTGGCGCTGCTGCTCGCACTGGCCGCGCTACCGCTGCTCGCCGGGTGCGGTGGACCGGATTTCAGTGATTTCACCGGCGATTTGAAGTTCGGTGACGAACAAGTTGCGGACACGCAGGTAACCGACGTGATGCAAGTGCCCAACGGCGGGCTCGGCAAGCTCATCGGCGACGCCCAGATCGAGTGGGTGCGTTGCGGTCAGGGGCGCGGATGCTCCGGCACGAAGGACACGTCACGCGAACTGATGAAACGCCAGCCGTCCTACCAGTGCATGGCATTGTCGAACACCAGTCAGTCGGAAAGCCCCACACAAGGCACATGGAACTGGGATGGAGGCCGACATGCCTGTGTGAAGACCAGAAAGCTCAGCTGGCTGGAACGCACCCTGTGGGGCATGTACCGCAAGCAATCGCAAGGCACCATCGAATGGCTGACAACCAGCCGCAACACGCTGAAAGCGGACAGCCAAGGCGTGGCGACACTGCGCGCGAACGCCTCCCCCAACTACTCGTCGTGGGATACGAACGTGAACCGGTATCTCAAGGTCGCACAAGGCATTCTTGTCGTCGCCGCCGCAATCAGCCTCATGGTGGTGGGCGCGCGGCTCGTGTGGTCGATCGGCGGCGGGACATCAGGCGGGGACGGGCAACTGCTCGGCAAGATCGGATGGATCTTCCTCGGCGTGTTCCTCGGTTCTTCATGCGCGTCGATCGCACTGACGTTCTTCGCCCAGGCGAGCAACAGCGATACCGGGCGGACACCCGGCATGCAGTCATGGTCACCGGGTTCGGGCACGGGATTCTTCCTGTCGGATTGGGTGAGACTTCAGGTCGATCCGTTCCTGCTGATCGCCGCGGTCGCGGGTGTCCTTGCCGCAGGCTTCCGTCTGGTGACCACGCAGGAGGGGCGAGGGCTCGTCCCGTTAGGTAAGGCGTTCGTCACGGCGATGTTGACCAGCGTGTGTCTTGCCGGGGCCGTCGACCTGTTCCAAGGCACCGTGGACGAATGGACTGCCGGCGTACTCAGGGATGCGTCCTCGATGATGAACGACGCGTGGCAGCATAACATGCTTGCCGCGAGCCAGTTCTTCGCGTTGGACGGTCCGCTCGCCCTGCTGCTGACGATTGTCGTGTGGGTTTGTTCGATGGTCAGCAAGATCTTCTGCTATCTGCGTGCCGGCATGCTGCCGATCTTGGTGGGCGTGGCGCCGGTGTGGGCGGCGATGAGTTGGACGGAGTCGGGCCGTCAGGCGTTCTCCCGGATCATGGGCTGGCTGGTCGCGTTCCTCTTGTACAAGCCGGTCGCTGCGTTGGTCATGGCAACCGGATGCGCAATCATGAGCACCGCCGGTGCGAGCGACGATAGCGAGGCCATCACGCTGATGCTGACGATCAGCACAATCGTCCTGTTGCCGGCGATGGTCAAGCTCGTAGCCCCGGCGGTCGCTTCGAGTGTCGCCGGCGGCGGGCAGGGGCTCATGGGCGGTGTCTTGGGTGGTATCGCCGGTGCGAGCGTAACACTTGCCGGCAAGGCGATGATGGGCGGAGGGAAAGCGGCTGCCGGAGGCTTGCGCAGCGCGTTCAGATCCGGCGGCACGCCACAGGGGGCGAAGCCAGCGGCGGCCACGACCGGCGCGACGGCAGTCGCCCGTATGTCCGGGTCCGGCGGCGGAGAAGATGTCTCGTCCCCGTCTGGTGGTGTCGGGTCGGGGGCTTCGATGGAATCCCAGCCACCGCAGGGCGCATCCGGCTCCCCTGCCACTACCGGCGGCGATCAGACATCATCGGCATATCAGCCTGAATCGCCTGCACCGTCAGCCGCATCACCGGTACAGGCGGTGCCTGAAGGTGCCGCGCCAGCTGTATCCTCCGCACCATCTATGCCATCGACTGCCGCACCACGGCATGCAGCGTCGAATCCGCCCCTGCCATCCGGCGCCCGCGCCACGGGCGTGCCGGGTGCAAGTGCCGAGCCGCAGGGCGCGAGGAACGGCAAAGTCAAACAGGAGCACGGTAAGGAGTTCTGATGGCATCGAATACCACATATGGCGACTGGATGCGGCCGATCCGCGGCGGTATCCGCAACATCGGCAGGCCGTTGACGATGATCGGGTTCGGCGTACTGGCCGTCACGCTTATGCTGTCCATGGCGAATGTCGTGGCTGCGCTCGTGTTCGGTGTCGTGGGTCTGGGTATCGTCATGGTGTTGGCGGTCCGTGACCGTCAGCATAGGAATGTTCTGGACCGTACCGTTGAGCGGCGTGCGCATGTGGCTTCCGTGCGTTCCGGTCGTGCCTTGTATCGTTCCGGCCTGCTGTCATTCGAAGAGCATGGTTCCTGTCCGCTGCCGGGGATCCTGCACAAGGTCTCGCTTGTGGAGGCGAGTGACGGGTTCGGCCGCAGGCTTACGCTCGTCCATCACGCGCATACCGGCGAATACAGCCTGATCATGGCTTGCCAGCCGCAGGGCGCGGGCTTGGCGGACGATGATGTCGAGGATGCTTGGGTCGCCGGCTGGGCGGGACTCATGGAGGCGTTGGGTTCCGAGCTTGGGATCACGCAGATGGCCGTCACCGTGGATACGAGTCCGGATTCGGGGATACGATTCCGCCGGCAGCTGTCACGCAGAATCGTGGATGACGCCCCTGATCTGGCGGCCCGTGCGATGGCGCAGGTCATGGATTTGTATGCGACGGGCGGCGCGCGAAGCGACGTGCTGCTCACGCTCACATTCCGGTATCGGGATGCGCGTGACGGCAAGTATCTGCAAGCGGAGGAGGCGGCGCGCCGTATCGGGCAGCTTGTCCCCGATATCCAAGCGAGGATCGGTGCCGCCGGTGGCGGTTCCCCTCGCTGTCTGGATGCGCAGGAGACTGCAAGGCTTGTCCGGCTCACCTATGATCCCGCGGCTTCCGACGCGTTCGACAGCCAGGATGGGTGTCCGCATGTCGCATGGCGCGATGCCGGCCCTGTGGCATGCGAGGCGCATTGGGACTGGTATCGTCATGATTCCGCTGTGTCCCGGACGTGGCAGATGTGTGATCCGCCTGCAAGCAATGTGACCGCTGATACGCTGGCACGCTTGTTAGGGCCGCTCGATGACTGCGACAGGAAGCGTGTCACCGTGCTGTTCCACATCTTGCCACCTGACCGGACCGCGTTCCTTGCGGAACAGAACCGTCAGCGTGCGGCGAACCAAGTCAGTCAGGAAAAGCGTGCGAGTGTCAGCGCCATGAGCCAGATCGGCAAGGCGAACCGTCAGGCCGTGGAGACGAACCAAGGTGCGGCGATTGTGTTCTTCGGGATGCTGGTCACCGTCAGCGTCACCGCCGGTGAGGATGAGGCGCTACGCTTGGCGGCCGCCTCGCATGCGGTCGAAGGCGCCGCAGGGGCCGCGAAAATCGATTTGCGGCCGTGCTATGGCGCACAGGACACGGGTTTCGCGGCATGTCTGCCGCTGGGCGTGAACCTGCGTAACTACGCGCCGCCAAGCATGATGGAGGCACTGGCATGAGTCCAGCACGGAAGAACACGGACGATAGGACAGGCATGGACCCGGATATGCCGCTGCTGCGTGCCGACCTGTCACGGCCAGCGGCCCACCGTACATGGCGTGGTCTTGCGGTACGTGGCGGCGGGCAAGGCGGAAGACTGCCCTCGGTCGATGAGTTCTTCGGCACGAGTACACAGGTGTGCGGCGGGTTCTGGCCGTTCGCCGTGGACATGGCGTTGCCGGTCGAAGGTGTACCGGTCGGCCGGTCGCTCATGACCGGAGCCGCGGTGTGTTGCGATCCGATCAGCTGGTTCCGTGCCGGCATCATCGAACAGCCCAGCATGTTCGTGATGGGACTGCCGGCCATCGGCAAATCAACGTTCGTCCGCCGACAGGTGTGGGGCATGGCCGCTCTTGGCGCGCACGCGATCATCCCCGGCGATCTGAAGCCCGATTACGCGGACTTGACCCGGCTGCTTGGCGGGCAGGTCATCCGTCTGGGTTCCGGGATCGGTTCGATCAACCCGCTCGACCCGGGCGGCATCCACACGGTGCTTCGACAGCTGTCCGGACAGGCACAGGCCGACTTGACCGCGGACTGGCATGAACGCCGGTCGGCGTTGATGGAGGTGCTGCTGACCATCAGCCGCACCGGCCGCGAGGAAGGGCGCCGCACCTTGTCCGACGTGGAATCCAACGTCCTGTCCACAGCGCTGCGCATCCTGCATGAGCGTACGCGCGATCAGGCTCTGCCACCCGTCATCGCCGATTTACGCGACTTGATCCGTCAGGGCCCCGCCGAAGTGCGCGCAGCCGCCGTATTCGACGCCCCGGAGGATGATGCCGCCTACCAGCATGCCGTGCGCGACCTGCTTGCCAGCCTGCACGGGCTCGCCAATCCGATGGGACGGTTCGGCCGACTGTTCAGCGAGCAGACCACGGAGCATATCGACCTGTCGCGTCCGGTCGATTTCGACATCAGCGCCCTCGCGCAGGCTGGCGATGACGTGGTCGCCGCGGTACTCGCCGCCACATGGAGCACCGCATTCGCCGCCAAGAACGCCGCGGACATGCTCGCCGACGCGGGTCTGTCGCCTCGACGCAACCATGTCATCGTACTCGACGAGATGCACCGGGCGCTCAGGGCGAGTCCGCTCATGGTTGACCGGCTCGATTTGCTCACCCGTCTCAACAGGCAGTGGGGCGTCGGCCAGATTATGATCACCCACACCTTCGCCGACCTCATGTGCTTGGACACGACCGGCGCGAACCAGAAAGCACGTGGCTTCGTGGAACGTTCGAAAATCAAGGTGCTCGGCGGCCTGACCCGCACCGAGGTGCAACGCTATCTGCGGGGCGAGTCCGGTCTGCCCGTCAGCAGGCGGGAGGAAGATCTGCTCGTCGACTGGTCCACACCCACGAACTTCGCGGCGGGCGCGAGCCTGAAAGGCGTCGGCAAGTTCCTCGTCAAACTCGGCGGCCTGCCCGGCATCCCTGTCAGTCTGCAACTCTGCGAGACGGAACGCATGGGTTTCAACGACACCAACACCAAATGGGACAAGACCGCCGGCACGATGTAGACCGCACGTCTCCGCAGCCATGCGTGCCTAGGCGAGGATGGAATCCGATGCCGGCTGTCGGGGCCGGCCAGGATGTGAGGAGCTCACCGTGGCACAGGCAACAATCACCGTCCGCGGCAATCTCGGCGCGACCCCGGATTTTCTCCCGGCGAAGGCCGCCGATGACGGGACTGTTCTTCAGGCGCGCCTGTCCGCCGTCGTGTATGAGAGCCGGCGTGTACGCACTCCTGAAGGGCGATGGGAGGATGATCCGCGCGGCCCGGTCAAGACGAAAATCCAATTGTTCGGTCGGAACGCGGAAATCGTCCATCGGCTAGGCATGCAGCAGGGCGACCCGGTGATTGCCGGCGGCACGCTGACCGATCCCGCGGCGTTCGTCAGCCCGCGTGACGGCGAGATGGACGCGCGTACGGTCATCAATGCCGCATGGCTGGTGTTCGACTCGATTCGTGTCGAACAGCGCCGCACCCGCGATGACAGTACCGACGGCGGCCCAAACCCAGCTGTTCCCAGCATGGATGCGTGACATCAAGGATGTCGATCCGAAGCTCCAGACCAACCGTGTCGCCGACCTTGGCGGCACGGTCCGCCCGTCAAGCAAATACAAGGCGATCGGCCTGCTGGTCATCATGGCTGGATTCACGGCGTTCGCCCTCGCGGTCATGCCGCAACGCGGATGGCGTCCTTTCGCGCTACTGGAAGCCCTGTCCGGACAAGCACGGGCGACCCCTGCGCAGTGGTTGCTCGCTGTCGGCTATCTTCTGCTCATGGGCCTGTGCGGCTGGGGCGCATCCCTCATGTGGCGTCGGCTCGCCGGCAGCCAGTCGAAGCGCGCCCGCTCGCGCACACGCGTGGACGTGTACGCGCCGGCAATGGGCCACGGACAGGCGGTCGAGAAAGTCACCAAGGAGCGTGCAAGCCGTATGGCGGCACGATTGGTCAAAGGATGGGATCCGGCACGCATGCAGCCGGGCCTCCCGCTGGGTGTCAATATCGTCGACCATGTTCCGATGAGCACCTCGTGGGAGGACATGGCCGTCGTGCTTGCCGGTCCGAGATCCGGTAAATCCCTGTGCTATGCGGTGCCCGCGGTCCTGTCCGCGCCGGGCGCGTGTGTGGCGACATCGAACAAGGGTGATATCCTCGACGCGACCCGCCCGGTCAGGGAGCATGACCATCCTCATGCGCGAATCTGGGTGTTCGACCCGGAACGTATCGCCGACCCTCAACGCAAAGGCGCCCCTTGGGTGTGGAACCTCATCGACAGTGTCCAGTCGATTGCCGACGCGAAACGTATCGCCGACTGCTGGCGGTACGCGTCCGGCCAGCCGCAGACCGGCGGCGATGACTTCTTCCCCGGCACGGCCGCCCAACAGCTCGCCGACTATCTGTTCGCCGCACATCTCGGCGGTCGGACCGTCGCCGACGTGTTCCGTTGGGCAAGCAACGAACGCAACACGGAACCTGTCACCATCCTCCAGAACCATGCCGGTTACCGTGAGATCGCCAGTCGCGTCAGTAGCGTCATCGCCTTGACGCCGGAAACCCGAAGCGGCGTTTTTGGCAGTCTACAAACGATGTGCGCGTTCCTCGCCGACCCTGACCTCATCGACTGGATCCAGCCGCGCGACCATGAGACACGGCCCGTGTTCGACCCGCGCGCGTTCGCGACCAGTGAGGACACGCTGTACCTGCTGTCCGCGCAAGGCAGGCCGAGTACCGCGCTCACCGCGAGCCTGACCGCGGTCACCTGTTTCACCGCGTTCCAGTTCGCGCAATCCGAGTGCGTGGACAACAACCGTCGGCTGCCTACCCCGATGTGCTGCGTGCTTGACGAGGCGGCGAACATCTGCCGATGGCCGGAATTGTCCGACGTGTACTCGTATTTCGGGTCGGCCGGCATTCCCATCATGACCATCTGGCAGAACCCCGACCAAGGCAAAGCCGCATTCGGTGAAACGAATTTCGGCAGCCTGTTCAACAACGCGAACATCACGGTCTACCTTGGCGGCATCAAGGACGCGACCTGGCTCGGCCAGATCAGTCAGCTCGTCGGCCAGCGTGAGATAGTCCGCGGCAGCCTGAACATCGACCACACCGGCAGGCGCAGCATCAACGACAGCATCCAGAAAGAGCAGATCCTCGACGTGTCCGACCTCGCCGAATGGCCCGTCGGGCGAGCACTACTTCTCGCCTCGCAATGCCGCGCCCAGATTGTGCGCACGGTCCCGTGGACGGAGAATTCCACATGGGCGCGGCTCGTCAATGCCGGGAAAGGACGGGCATGATGGGCATGATCGACTCGATTCGCGATCATTTCGCCACTGATCCGCCATCTCCCCAGCAGACAGGCGCTGGCACTAACGGCGATACTCAACCATCGACGTTGCCGATAACCCAGGAACGCCCGGCCGACACTGTTATCCCAGCTGTGCCGCCACTACCCGCATCAGCCGCATCCAAGGCGCACGGATCCGCATCTGCCGATACCAGTCCAGAGGATGCCGCCGCCAAAGCCATTGAACCGATATCCGACACGGGGCTTGTCACACCGATGCTCCGCTGGCTCATGGTCACCCACGGCGCCCAACCAGAAGCATTCGACCCGGCCAACGACAGCCATGAGACGAACGCTCCCCCTTCGGTCTCCGACGCGCCGCCCCTTCCGCCCGGCTACCCTACATCTGGCGTCGATACAAACGATGATGATGACAACAGCGACGGGTTCGCGATACCGGAAGCCAGCGAGTTCAAGGAGCTTGACGAGCGCGGACGCTGGGATGCGGACAACCAGCTCGGTCAGCGGGTACGTACAGATACGTCGGAAGCGTATTATCCGAATCTTGTCGCCTTCGTCGAATGCTATTTCGCTCACATGTTTCCCTACATGCAGTCCGTGACCGGTCATATCCAGTGGATTCCCGATTGGTGGAAGCACCCGCCGGTTGTCGGTGCGCTCGATGCCCTATGGCGGGCATACGAGATGGCACGCCGGCAGCCCGGCCAGATGATGGTGTTCCAGTTACAGGCGTACGGCCTGATCGACCGCGTATTCGACAAGGATCGCGGCATCGTTGCCAGTCTCGGCATCGACGCGACCCGCACCACCACAGACCCCGGCCAACCGTTACCTTGCGTCCGCCCACCCAGGGGCTGGCGGCAGACCACCATGCAGCCGATACAATCACCCCGGCAGGCACCGGCAGCTCACTCTTCACCTCCGCGAACAGACTTCATGAATGTTCACCGCACCACCCCGATCCAAAACAATCGTCAAACAACTACACAAGCCACCGGCAAGACAGGAGACAACCAGTGAACAGCAACGACCCCGAAGACGGACTCGACCAGCTCCTGCAAGGCACATGGGGCAATCTCGCCCAGCGAATCGACATGCTCCACCGCAGTCTCGACGCAGACGCCCAGCACGCCCTCAACGCAATGCACGCGCGCCGCGAACGAGATGAACGCGCCAAGACGGAAACCTTGCGACGCATGGAAATCGAACGCAACCGGCTCCTATCGTGGGAGCTCCAACACCGGCGGGAACTCAATCAGGGGTTCGAACAAGTCGTTGACACCATGCTCGCCCGACCCGATGCCATACCCACACTGAGCGACCAGAGCCTGTTGAAGGCGTGGACCGTAACGGACATGCTCACTGGCACTGACCCCGGTTACGCACCACGCAACACCAAGGCAAGGGAAATGCTCGCCAACGCATGGCAAGCGCGCCACCCCGGTGAGGACATCACCATGGCCGCCCAACGTGCTATCGGCCGCGTCACCGTCACCTACACCGCGCAGACCCCCGGACTGGATGACACGCTCGCCGCGTTCGCCAAGGCCGGCATCCCCGTGCGTGAGAGGCGGCTCGAAGGACAGGACGCCGCGGATTTCGCCGCCGCGCACGGGGACACGTTCAACGTCCAGCCTGACTACGGGGACGGGTGGGACGGTTACGACCCGGAACGCATCACCGACACCGTCATGCAGACCGCCGTCCTCTCCCCCGGCCAGGCCGCCGACCAGATCGCCTACCTGCGCGACCAAGGGCTTCCCGAATCGTCGGGAAGCGACAATCGCAGTACGGGCGACGAGCCCAGCAGCCTGTTCGAAGGTAGTGCCAACGAACTCGAGGATGCCGCACCCAGCAACACCGATATCGCCAATCAACCTGCGAAGGTGGAAGAAGCGGCACAGGCCGTAGGGATGGATGATTCAGGCGACCTGAGCACCGGGTCGGGGGCAGTCGAGCTCACCGATTGTGATGAGACACGCGATGACGATCCGCTTGCGGTGGGCGGGATCGACGAGCAGCTTAGGAATTCCGGGCATCAACCACAGGAACGACACGCTGAGGAGATATTCAGCGGCAATACGTTCAATGCATCGGAAATCGCTCAAGCATCAACCGGCCGGCATTGATCGGCGGCACATTCCCCCCGGCAAGGGCTAACGCATCGAGCAGTTCCACCATGAGTCCCGCTAGCGCCTTTCAAACGCACTTTTGTATGGACAAAAGTGCGGAATTCCAACGTTTTGCGACATTCCATGTCCCCGCTTCGTACTACGAAACATGTTCCGAAAGGAGCACATCATGGGCATCGTGAACCGGAGGAAATTGAAGAAAAGCGCGAAGAGAGACAACAGTCTGCCCCATTCAATCACTCCGGCGATGATCGCCCGAGCGCAGAAGGCGATGGAACGCAACAAAGCCAAGATTGACGATGGCGACACGTTCCGCGCGCATCAGAGCAGCAAGCGCACATCGCCGTCGAAAACCCACAACGGACTTTACGCCTGATCCGACCAGCAACAGCACTTCGCCAGTTACCTACCAAGGGCAGAATCTTGGTCCGCCGTAGGTGTCTGCATCAGGAAACCGTCGATTGTCTCAACTGATGTCGTTGCGCCAATCCCATATCGCTCCTGCAACATGTCGAACGTATGAAGCCCGTCTTTCAACGCATGTCGATACGCATCCGGGTCATCAGCCGACTTGAGTTGCAGGGCGACATGAAACGCCTCGGCGATAATGCGTTCCAAGTCGCGGGTTGATAGGGCGGCAGACTGACGTTCACGTCCATCATCCAGGAATGGCGGCCTGTTCTCCATGCTCGCCCGCCACTCCTGCACGGCCAGCGCGTTGGAGCGCGGGTCGGACATCCATGTCTTGCGCAGCGCTTTCAGCCGCAATCCGTCAGACAGGTCTTTCGCACCGATCCGCTCAACCCAGCCGTCAGCACTCCGCCATGTGATCCGGTAGCCGGTTACCTGGCTGGGATTGCGGAAATCATCCTTGCCGGTGCCACGCCTGAGGAACGGGTCAATCATTAGTCCCTCTCGACGCACGCGTCGGATGAATTCATCCTCGCTTCTTGATGCGGCGGCGCACGCCTCCACGATGAGCGCGACATGCTGCCGAGGCATGGTCTCAGCAGCGACTCCAACGATCAGTCGAGTCCTCTCGCGCCGTGATAGCGTGTTCCAGTCGGCATGGTCTTGTCTCGCTTTCCATTCGGCCCAGCGTCGCCATTGCTCCCACCGGTAGCGTGCTGACTGCCGGGTATCAGAACGGGCAAGCTGCACCAGTTCCGGCCTTTCCCGTTCCATCGCGCGGCACGACCGTTGGGCGCGCTTCATATCATTCCACGTGTCCAACCAGCCATCACGCGCTGCGAGCTGCACCATGACATGCACATGGTCATTGCCTCCGCGTGATAACCCGTGCCGCACAGCCAGCCAAGTAATACCCTCATCCTCGGGATTCATACCCATTCTCGTCAGATAGTCACGGACGATATCCTCCCACTCCTGATCGGTATGGATCCCTTGCCCTGCTTTAACAGAAAGCGAGCAATGCCATACCCGATCCATGCCTTCACGACGCTCAGGATTCTGCGAGCCACGCCGGTCACGCGGCATCGACTCCCCCGCAGCGGAACACTCCGTGTATCGTCGGTCGAACCGCCTGCCAATCCGTGCATACGATTCACGCGGACGCCCATCGAAATCGAAGGCGTTCAGCAGGTCGCCGCTCGCGCACACCACATGCTGATCCGCATGCTCATTGAACCGGCCCGGACCGAACAGGTAGCGGACAAGTCCTGCCGGATTGGAACCACGACTGATTTTAGGAATCATATTCGAAGTATCGGCGTGATCGGTATCTTAAGCGTGACACGTAATCTACTGATTTTTCTGCATTTACCTGCCTATATCTGACGCGCAAGGCCGAATCTTCTCGTTGGCACGAGACAAGCACCTGAATGTCTGGATTCCGGACACATTTCCGCCCGTTCGCGGGAACTGCTCCAAGCCGAAAATCGGCGCTTTTACAGGTGCTCTCCGTTTGCGGGAACTGGTCCGTGTTGTTTTTCTACCAATAATACGGCGGGCAGAAGAGAGGCCATCGTCTCGACCTGCTCTCCTCTGCCCAATGGGTTTATGATCGAGGTCTCAACCCATTATGCTGTTAACTTGGTTGGCATCTTGGTCGCTTATCTTGGTCGGCCAGCGATCAAGTTGCTTCCTCCTGTACATCTGATTTCGGCTGTTATATTCTTTCCATGCGATGCCATATCAAGCCCCTCACTTCATTACCTTTTCCATCAGTGATTTATAGCTATCTACTACGTCGTAGACAACACTGTCGCTGGAGATTGCCTTGAAGTGCTCTCGGGCGCAGTGGATCTTCGACTCCTCAATCAGCCGGAGCTGCATCGAGGACATGGACCCTTTCGTTTCAGCAACGAAGTAGATGTGCTTGACGCTTCCTTCATAGAGGGCAATCGCCCAGTCAAGATTGTAATGGCCGACCGGAGTGGAGATGTAGAATCCATCCGGCAGCTTTACGTAGACCGCTACATCCGCGCTTGTATCAAGCTCTGTGACAAAGTCACGTTCGTTCGTCGAATCGTAGACAATGTGGTCGTACAGGTGCTTCTTTGCCTTCATGGCGTTCGTGCCGAGCTTGCCCCTGATGGTAGGCTCGTGAAGACGTCCGTACCGTAGTGGTCGTCCATCACGCTGTAGGTGATGTGCTCGATGATTGCCGTAGCCTTCTCGTCGTTAATCAGTTGTGACGCCTTGAGGATAAACTCCTCCGGATTGTATTTGAACTGGTCGAACGTAGCTTTATTAATGCCGGTAAGGATCTGAATGACAGCCTTCCGGGTAAGCCGGTGGATTCAACGATTCTTTCAACAAGGTCATATGTGACGCTCTTGCTGGCGACTATGGCCTGCTGGTGCCGATTGTAGAAGACGAATCCCGGACAAACGCCGCGCCAGACCGCAGCTGCTCCCTGGACTGTATTTCAGCCATCGAGCCGGATTCGACTTTGAAGTAGATCTTCGCCACACGCAGCTTGCTGTCGAGCGCTGCGATAGATTTGCGGACAAGCTCGTCCGTATCGAAATCCACCACGTAGACAGACTTTGCGTTGATCCGCGACCAGAGTGCTTTGAACTCCTTGCTGTGAAGCTTCTCTTCATCGACTTGCAGTTCCACGTTGTTGCTGCGGGCATTCTCAGGCTTCATTGCATTCGGATCGTAGATAGAATCAATGATGTCCACAATGGCTGCTTCAAAACCTTTGACCTCCTCGGCCATCTTGAGCTCGCCGTTTGCCTTGTCCTCGTAGTACTTGTCTGTGAGAATGCCTTTGCGGTCAACATAGCGGTTCACGGTCATTTCGTACATGATTGCCGACGCCGTATCGGAATCGATAACCATCTCATTGCCGTGATCGTCCGTGACAACACGGTTCAGGAACAGGTCTCTCGTAACAGCACGAGGACGGTCTGCGATATCCTCGGCAATCTCGGACTGAAGTCCCTTGGCGAAGCTCTCGTAACTTTCAGACGCAATTACGGTCAGCACGTTGACGTTCTGCACATCGTTTCCGAGAACTCCCGCGTCCATGCGTTCACCGTCCTGGTTGATGGAAAGACGCATGCCTCGCCCTACTTCCTGCCGCTTGCGAATCTCGCTTTGATGATGATTTGAGTGTGCAGATCTGGAACACGTTCGGATTGTCCCAGCCTTCGCGCAGCGCGGAATGCGAGAAGATGAACCGCACGGGCGAACGCTTCGGATCAAGGTCAAGCAGCAGCTCCTTGTTTTTCATGATCAGGTCATATGCGTCGATATCGTCGGAGATCGTTCCCTTCCTGCCGACCTTACTGTTGATCATGTGGCATTTCCTCTGCCGGTTCGCTAATCGAGCTTCAGGAACATATCCACTGATTTTTGCTGTTTTTCGGTTAGCGAGAACATATCCCACCTTCTCCTAATAATCCAGCTTTTCTTCTTCTGCAATCGAGGGGCCTACAAACTTGCCATCTTCAAACACAGTCTTAATCTTCACGGGTGTTATGCCAATTCCTATTGTGTTAGCAAATACAAATTTCCCCAGACTGATCCTTTTAGGCAAATGCTCCTCTCTGAACCCCCAGATTTTTCCCTCTCCACTTAACTCTTTAAAATACACACCTGAATATACGGTTTTGTTTCCATCCAATCTTGCATTTCTATCTGCTACGCTGATCCACATCGTTTCTTCTCTTCCATCAGCAAAATCCAGATAGAATAGTTCCCCGCTATGGAAATTTACATATTCACAGAGTCTGTAGTAATCAGTAAATGCTTCTTCTGAATATCCTAACTCAGACAGTTCTGCCTCTGAAAGGTTACAGCCTCCCAAAAGCAAAAATACCATATTGAATGATGCCTGTCTTATATGTTCGATCTTCTCCCAATCATGAATGTTATGCCTGTGAAGGTATCCATTTCTCAAATCCTTGTAATCAAATATCGATTCTCGTATATATTTCCTGGTCGGGAAAAATAAATCAGATCTAATCAGATCAGTGTTTTCAATATTGTCCTTAAATACGTGAGCCATAGCTCCCAAGTTGGACTCCTCTGTTAGCCCATCACAACCTTTAACCTCGAGGATTTCATACAGCAACTGTTCTACTGCTTTGAAATATCCCATCGCTATAGCTGTCAAATCTATTGCCTGCGCCTTTTTCATTGAATCCCGTAACCATTCGGCAGTAATAAGACTCTCTGCAAAATCCCCACTGCCCAGCATTACAAGGAATCTCTTTTCTTCAATAAACTGCTTTCTTATTTTATTGAACTCTGATTCATCCAATTCATACTGTTTAGCGCGAATACCCATAAGATCCTCATATGAAAATATCAAGATCTCATTTTCTGTGACTTTTCTGAACGTAAGCAGAGAATTCTTGCTCAGTGTTTTTATTATTCCATATCCTATGTAATCATTCGCTTCCCGAATATAGTCCTTAAAAGCAGCTTCAAACCTACTATATTCATCATCTCCAAAATAAGCCTTAAAATAATCCTTTATAGAGAAGACATTAAACCCTCTTCCGGGATCTGATTCATCAGCATTATGGCCAACCAGTTGAAGGTATGCTTTGTCAAAAAGAAAATAGATATATTTACATGATTCCGCCTCAGCAGTTTTCATCAGACCTTGTATCTCTTCTGGTTCCCTATCGGGCAGTTTCGAAAACGGACATTCCTCAATGCTCTTGAAAATAAGCAGTTCCTTCGCATTTTTATTCACGAGGGTAAACAGATGACTCTTTAACAGCCCATCCTGCTGTTTCTTCTGCATTTTGATTTCACTGACCTGATAATCATAATCCAGCATAAGATTGATAATCATGAAATGAAGACATGATATAGTAATCTTGTTTGCCGCGTCAGCAATGTTCTCATATTTTCTGAGAGCGCCCCCTTCAAAGTCGAACATAATCTCCTGCTCGACTTCATGCCACCGAAAATCTGAAAGGTCCGCTCTTGTTGCTCGGGGATCTCTTACACTTTTGATTTTGACTAAAGCCTGGTCAAACAAATACTTATAGTTAAATTGCTTATCCACGGATACCTCCTCAATTGAAAAAGGTGCATGACCGTCAGGCCATGCACCCATGTCATTAGGCCTGGGGTGCAGTGTCGTAGTGTTTAGCTACGACACCACTTGCAGCAATCGCAATTGCCCCAATAAGGTCTAAGACGAACACGATGGTTTTGGAATTGACCATAAGGCAGTTCCTCCTTTTAATAGTAGTAGGCAGACGCCCCAAAACTACCCATCGTGAAAGCATATTGTACCACAGTTTCGCCTCTTTTTACCATCCCCTGAAAGTAAAAAAGACGCTCCCGAAGGAGCGTCTCGTGAAGAAAAGGTTAACAGCCGCACGTCAATTTCTATCCCTGATTTGAATTCGACCGTAAAGTAGTCGTCGTAAACGGTGATGCGCTCGATCAGTTTCCGGACCAAGGTCTCTTCGTGCTCCTCGACCTTCCCTCCGATCTCTGCGATCGTTTTTCCAGTTCTATTATTTTCTGCAGGATCCTTTCCTTTGTGTCATCTTCGAGCTGCAGCTGGCACTTCTCTTCCCGCATCCGGAGCACTTCCTGCTCCAGGTCATCGCATTCTTGCTTTGCCCGGGTCCGCTGCAGGATCTGCTTCTCCAGTTCTCCGATCTGCCGGTTGAGCTCCACCACCGGACCGCTGTTGTCATCACCGAGCATCTTCTCGATGTTGGCCTTCAGCTGCGGAATGTAAAACTCCTGTTTTGCGCAGACCTCATTGATTGCCTGCACCACCACCGCATATAGGTCGGCCTCTGTCACTGTCCGGGCCGGGCAGTTAATCTCGGTGTCCTTTTTGTGCAGCCGGGAGATGCATCGCCAGACGATCTTCTTCCTGCCGTGCACGTTCCAGTGGGTCCGCCGGAAAAACGTCCCCACAGCGAGCGCAGTAAACGATGCTCGACAATGTGTACTTCCCGCCGTAAATTCGACGCTTTCCGGTGCCGGTCTCCAGATTGACCCTGCGGACCATCTCCTCCTGCACCATCATGTAAAGCTCCTTCGGTACGATCGCTTCATGGCTACCCTCCACGTAGTACTGCGGCACAATGCCTCATACGTTGACTGCGGTTTATCCTTCGGCAGTCCCGTGTCCTTCAGGCTGATGAAAACCGGTATGAAAGCCTTCGACGCAGATTACCGAGATAGAAGGGCAACCGTCTCAACGTGACACGAGTTGATCGGAAGTACGTCTAATGCTGCCGGTCGTTCATGGTAACTGCTCAATAGCATTATTTACTCCTACTCTCGTTCGCGAAAACTGCTCAATGGTAAAAAATCGCGTTTCTTCCGTTCACGGTAACTGTTCGATGCTTAGCCGATCATACAAACTGAATGCCAGCCGACTGCAAATCTCTAATGATCGAGATCATGTCATCATTATTGCTATTGACTTCGAGTACCGTTTTTCTTGGCATATCGTCATAAAACACGAGCAGAAGTGATTCAGGAACCTAACCTTCAAATCCTCGTTCCCGAAGTAGGTATTAAGATCACCCATGTGAGCCATCGACCTTCCTGCTGCAGCTTTGCGCTTACCCCAGAGATGAACGCCGCCAATAAACTGTCTTATCTCAGCGGTCTCATCAAACAGTGTCAGATGTACCTCATCCGCCTTCACTTGATGGGCCGTATAAATCTGAGGGATGTCAAAAGTCGCCCGGAGCTTAAGTCCTTCTTGTTCTATCTTGTGGCACAGAGCTTTCACATCACTGAGCTTGGAAATCAAAAACCTTCCACCTCGGTATACCGTGCCGGACCTGTTTTCTATCAATAATTCAGTCTGCGCGTACCGCTCCAAGACCTTCTTTTCAAACACTGAGTAATTCTGTAGGAAGGTTCCCATATCAGTGTAGTCATTGAACGGAGTATGGACTTCAATGACAGCCGGCGCGTCAACTCCCGCAGAGCAAAAACAAAATCAGCAAATTGTGATGCCTACTCTTCATTCTTCCAGAGTTGCGGCACTCCATTTTCTGTGCCTCAACCAGAGCTGGGAATGACGAAATCAATCCTGATTCGAATTTTCTCTTCCCATAGCTATATTCTGTGTGAAGAGAATGCCGCAGCGAATGATATATTCGTTCAATATCAAAGTGCCCGGCGACCTCTTCAAATCGGAGCAGAATCTCCTGAGGACATGTTTGACCGTGGTGATTTACCATTTCAAAAACAGTCACTAAGCATTTCCTCCTACAGCTTGAACATATCCAGAATTTCTTTGACAAGCTTGTCGGTCCTATCCTTGATTAAATCAACCGTCCACTCATCTTTATCGGCTACGTCAGCATTCAGATTGAGCCCATTCAAATATCCGATCGGATTGCCGTTGTTATCCTTACGCTCCTTCTTCTCTTTGAAGGACTTGTTTCCAAGGGAACTATTGTAGCCAGTGATGGTCAGGTTTCCGAATAGGTGTGCATATTCATGCAGGTACTGCTCAGCCTTCGACCGATCACCACCCGCGATCATATTCACCCACGAATCCGGGATGTTCTTACCTTCAGGGAAAATGTGCTCAATTGTCCAGATATATTGATTTTTATTATTCTTCTCCCATAGGTTCTTCTGGCTTTCTGCCGTCATACCCTTCTTGGCTATCGTGCAAAGGATAAAGCGAGTAGCACCTCTGTTCTCTTTATAGACCTGTCCACGCAGCTTCTCCTCGAAGGTCTCATCATTGGCAGAAACAGCGACCAGTCTTTCATACAGTTTTGTATAAATATCTGCGCCAGTGTAGGACTGCTTCTCCATCTCCTCGATGAATGCCATAAACAAACGGGTAAGATCTCGTGTCGGCGGCACATCAGTCATGTTACGTCTGACAAAGAAAGTAATCAGGAAACGAATCAGTTTTACGTATAGCCCCTCATCAATCCCGAGCGCATCCTTCTTCTTATCAAGGTACAGAAGGAATAGGTATGACGGGACACCTCCGATCCGCTGGAGATCCAGGTATGCTTCCTTAACCACCGGCGTAAGATTTTCTGTATTTTTCAGAATGATCTGTGAATAAATCTGAGCGTTCTCGTAAATCTCATCCAGGAACTTGCACGGGTCCTTTTTCACGATCTTCTCGTAAATATCGAGCATCGTTGACCTGGTCGCGATCGTTCCGAGCGGATACTGTCTATCGTCATCAGCAACGATAAACGGAGCGTTCAGGTCTTTTCTGAAGGCGTTGTAGTTCTGCCTGAAGAATCTCTCCCTGGTAGCGTCATCATCACCGAGCGCATCCATGATCTGAGTCCATCTACTGAAGTAATAATCCAAGTTTTCGCTGTCAATCACGTCCATCCTGGCAAGCAGCAGGTTCTTGATAAGATCGAGCGCAGTAAGCGGAGTTCCTCTATCATTAAGAGACTCAAACAACGTATATGCGTCTGAATGATTTGAAACCTCAATCATAACGAGAACGGCTGTGTTAACCTTTTCCCGAATCTCAAACATCGTAGTGATCTGGTTACTTGAGGCTTCTAGCACACCGTCAATACGGCTTTTGAAATAGTTGTAAGCACGGAAAATTCGTCGATTGCCGGCGTTCTTCGGAATCTGATGCGGCGCGATGATCTTTTTATCTGCAAGAAGCCCCAGGTAGTCTTCCAAGTTCTTATTCTGGACCTGCGGCACAATGCGAGTATCAGACTGAGTCTTTTCCAGGACTAGCATCCGCTTAAGTTTTAAGATATCGTCTTCATCGAGCTTGTCACGATTTGCATCAAGCGTAACGTATAAAGCCGCAAGTAAAAGACTGAGTGTAGTTAAGCGCTGCTGGCCATCAACCACTTCAAACTTCTTCAGATTATTCAATGGGCCCTGAGTCGTATTAATGCAGATGATGGACCCGAGAAAATAACCAGCGTCATTTTCCATGAGGTCATTGAACAGTTCTTCCCACTGCTTCGCGCCCCAGATATATTCTCGCTGGTATTTAGGGATTTCATAAATTGCCTTTGATTCTGGGTTAAGGATCGTTGAGATCGGATATTTGTATGCACCAATATTGTCGATATTCATTCTTCTTGCCCCGTTTCATTTGAGATTTTTGTTCCATCAGGAAATACAAAGCCGAGATCAAATCCTGTACCCGTGGCCTCAGCAATCTGATTAAGCTCTTCCACAGAGAACGCATCCTTCTTCAGCTTCTTATTCAGGCTTTGCAGAGACTGTCCAATCCTACGGCCGAGCCCCGACAGTGAGATATGTTGTTTTTTTGCAAAGCTCGCTTACAAGCCTTATATACTGGGCTTTTCAGCCCTCTTATGTGTTTTTGCCTTGACATCAATGCCACCGTCTCAACATGTACAGTACAGCGGAATATATCGTTCTGCTTTCTCTTACTCACGCCATTCGTCCATTCAACTTTGGCTAATCGGATCAGGATAATTCGTCATACGATGGATTGAGTGATATGTCACATGTCAAACTCGACATTCAGACAAACAGTTGGCGAATAAGACGTTCTCGTCCCGCGAGGTCTCCTTCAACGTTCTTAATAGGAAGTTGTGGCTTTCGCTACAATGCAGTATTGAATTCGCATGACATGGAAGCGCGACCGTCTCCCATACCCCGCAGGATAAGGAGCTTCGGCCTGACGGCCTCCGCACCGTTACATCCATGTCGATGGGCGAATCGACGTGTCAGCGCATAAGGACATAGGGAAGAGTAATGACCAAGCCATCAGAGGAAGTGGAAACCATGGATGACGCCACCCCAGAGGAGAGCAAGCCCAAGGGTATCAAGCACGCCAAGCTCACCGCCATCATCATCGCCGTCATCGTCATAGTGCTGGCGGGTATTGGCGGCGGCTACGCCTACTACACCCACCAAGAATTGACTGCATACCACGCGGCGGTCGCGCAGGCGGAAGCGGCCGACAAGGCGCTCTCGAAGACGGTGGACGAGGCCACCGCCACCGCATACAAGGCGGATCAGCTCAAGGAGCCGAAGCTGCTGGACAAGCTCAACGACGCCATCAGTAAGGCGAAGGCGCTCAAGGGCATCCCCGAAGACCAGCCGGGCGAATGGCTGGCGTGGCAGCTCGCCTCCGCGAAGCAGGCCAATGCCACGGACGCGGACGAGGCCAATACCCAAGCGAAGGCGCTCGATGCCGCGCTCAAGGCCGTCAAGGACAGCAAGCTTGCGAAGGAGCTGGACACCGCCAAGGCGCAGCTCAAGCAGGGTATTGACAGCGCGAGCCGGACCCTCAAGGACACGGAGGGGAAGGTGGCGGACAACGCCACCCGCGACAGCCTCACGAAGGCCATCAATGAGGCGAACAAGACCATCAGCAAGAAGGATGTGTCCGACCCGAAGACGTACACCGGCCAGCAGGCGAAGCTCGACGCCGCCGTCAAGCAGGTGAACGACTCCAAGGCCGCGAAGGAGAAGGCCGACGCCGAGGCCGCAGCCAAAGCCAAAGCAGAAGCCGAAGCGCAAGCGCAGGCAGCCGCAGCAGCCACGCAATCGCAGCGCTCCTACTCCAAGTCCTCCACCCGCGGGTATTCCTCCAGCAAGTCCACCGCCCCGAAGAAGTCATACACCGCGCCGAAGCAGTCCGCGCCCGCGCCGAGCAACAACGGCGGAGGCTCCAGCAACGGCGGTGACAGCGGTGTGCCCCTGTCCAAGTCCTATGGAGAGCCCTGCAACGGACCGTGCCCAGTTTACGCCCCCATCGTACATTAATATTCATTTGCTTTCCTCTTCTCTCCGATAAGCCTCACCTTCACCATAGAAGGTGAGGCTTTTCTCATATGCATCGCAGCCCTATTAATGCTACGGTTGCCCCCAGTACTTCATTCTCTCTGCGTCATACCCACTTCTTGATTGCCTGTTTGACAGCGAGCAGGCCGCTCGTGCGGCCTTGCTTATGTAGTCAAGATTCAAGGAGCGTTATGCAGTTGAAGAAGCATAATTCTAAGACTCCACCCGAGCGCAAGCCGAAGTGGCTGAGGAAGGGTATTGCCCTTCTCACGGCCATCGCGACTCTTGCCACGGGCGGCATCATTGCTTCCACAGCCTATGCTGGCGGTGGCGGCGGCAACGAAACGGCCGGTGAAGGTGGAACCCCAAGCAAAAAGCCGTGATGTTTGGTGGACATACAAGGACTGGAATCTTTCCAACCCCAGCGATCCGACCTCAGGTTCATTCGGGTCTGCCGCAACTGATGCACCGGTCTACGCAGCCTTCCAATCAGCGGGTATTTCAGTCGATAACCAAGGACCGACCAAGATCACGGATGCTGCTCCCCACCCTCTCTCACCGCCGCCACACTAGTCTCCTGTTCCGCACTAACCGCCAGATCCCTGTTGGTGTAGTGCACGACCTGGTTCACATTGTGTCCGATGCGCCAGATTTCGGTACGGATGTGTTGAAGCTCACGAACGGCCGGCCGCTGCTCAGTGTCCTGTCTTGCCTTGTCAATGTCGCCGGCTTGTCTGGCCGCCTCGATGAGGAAACGCGACAACGTGACGCCGCGTCGTTCGGCCAGACCTGCGAGTTCACACGCCTCGTCTTCGTTGACTCGCAGCGAGATGATGCGAGTCCTTCGCGCGCCTGTCTTGGTTTGCTTCCGTCGCGTCATGCGAGCCTCCTGTCATCGTCTTGTCATCGTTGTCCTCTCGCGCCGTGATAGCGTATTCCAGTCGGTATGGTCTTGCCGTGCTTTCCATTCGGCCCAGCGCCGCTATTGCTCCCAACGGTAGCGCGCCGACTGGCGGGTGTCCGAACGGACAAGCTGCACCAGTTCCGGCCTCTCCTGTTCCATCGCGCGGCAAGACCGTTGTGCACACTTCATGCCATTCCACGTGTCCAGCCAACCGTCACGAGATCCAACAACCAAACAGATGTGCAAAGCATGACACATCCAAAAGGCAGCTACTCACTATCACCAATCGACCTCATCCAATCCACCCATTTCAATGGGGAACGCATCGGATCAGGCTCGGCATCGCCGCAATCAGTGAAATCCAGGAACATCTCTGTCAACCGGACTTCACATTTCGAAACCACTGGGAGAGCCGTGAATCCGCCTGCCTGATTCCACCACAATAAATCGCCCCCAGACAACGACATCGGGTTGTTCTCGAAGTAATCGTCTAGCACAAATCGACGCTTCATCTTCACTCGCATTCGCTCCGCGGGCACAGGTCACTTACGACACTGCCAGAAACCGTCGGCGCAATCGAGCCGCACATGAAAATGTGGTCAAAAGATGGATTCAGGATATTTACGGCTTCAATAATGTGGATAACTCACCCTCCACAATACGACCAATCAAGGTCGGATTCCCCATGATCCCTCGGCCAACCGCCATTCCCGGAGACATCCTCACGCTCTTTCTCATACACCATCTGCCCAAACGGGATTTCAGGGATATATTGGCCCGTGACACGCATCTGCCGCCCGCGCTCAATCTTCAACAGCTGAAGGAAATACCGCCCAGCAGCACCCGCGGGAACCGTCACTTTGAACGGTCGCCCCTGCGCAAGTCGCTTGATATACGCCGGCGCCAACCGGTTGAGCCTCCGCTTCTCGAACTCATCAAACATGCCGTTGTTGCGTGTCATAATGCATAAGATATCACAACTTAGAACATATGTTCGATTTCCGTCAGATGCCTCACATCGACCGATTGCTCGTCTCAAACTACTGCAAATGTCTATTTGGCTAGTAAGATTCACCTTCGAGACATCGACCCCCGGACATGAGCTCGGGAAGGAGACTGTCGCGAAGATGCTCGAGATTAGCAGGTTCCAGCCAATTCCGTCGCCATACTCATCTATCCAATCTTCAACAGACCCTGGTAAAACACACTTGGGAACATGAACTTCCTCGACGGTTTCTTCTTCTTGTTATCGCTGTCGAACGTTACATCGATATACGAGTCATTCAGGTTAACGATGTGCCCGTAGCCGAACGCCTTGTGGAACACAGTATCACCCTCGGATAGCGCATCCAGCTGCTCCCTGGTGACGGCAGGCTTCGCAGGCGATACCGCCTCGGCAGCAGGAGTAGTGGCGGACGTATGAGTATTCTCGGACATCGACGGTTTGGATTCGTGACTTTTTGTTATGGGATCAGGCGCAGACGGCGTGGTCGCCGAAGGCTTGGTCACGGTCTTGCCAGCAGCTCGCGATACCCCTGGTGCGCCACTTGCGCTTGCTGCACTCTTCGTCGGCCGAGCCAGCCCATTCGGAGCCACCATCGATTCCTCCTGCGCCATGGCCATGTACTCGAAATCCGAGAGCGTTGTGTCGAAGAGGCCCACGCGTTCACCCTTGTGCTTGTCTATGCCCGTGTAGGTGAGCGAGGAGTCCTCGTAACGGCGGAACTTATAGACGGCGTCGTTCATGAGCCCGTCGTTAAACACGCCGAGCGAGACCAGGAGCTCGAAGTCCTCCACCGTGAGGCCGGTCACCTTTTTGAAGAGCCCCGGCTCGAGCTGCGTGATGACATCCTTGAGTGTCTGCTCGCGGTAGTCGGTCAGGTACATGAACACCGGTATGCGCGTCGCGAACTTGATAAGCTTCTCCTGGATCTGCTTGCGCTTGCTCTTCAGCTCCTTCTCCTCCTCGGATATCTCCTTCTTCTCCTTAGGAGTTAGATCCCCCTTCCCGCGCTTGGCCTTCTTGATGGCTTCCGACCTGTTGATGATGGTCTCGATGTCCTCGTTGAGGTTGCGGAACCCCTCGATGCTCATCAGGGCGCGCATGGCATCGTCGTTTGCCAGGATGCGGCGCAACGTGTCGTTGTCCACGTTCACCAGCAGTGCGCTCTCCCAGCGCCTTGCCAGCAGCGTCGCCGAAGTGCCTGCCATGGCGATGTCGAGGATATCAGCCGCGCTCACAGGGCGCATGACGCTGCCGTCGTAGGCGAGCACGGGCAGGAAGTCGATGAACTCGCCCACCTTCTGCTCAGGCCCCTGGTTCTCGTCGACCTTGAGACGGCAGCTGTAGTCGGAGACCATGCGCAACGAACGGTCGAGCGCGAAGTCGAAGACGTAGCACTCCTTCTTCACTATCTCGGTCTCCCCCGCATCATTATTGACCGTCCATGGAGACTGCACACGGAAGGCGGCCTGGAAGTACGTCTCGGGGCTCTTCATGTTCGTAAGCATCACCACCATGGCGATGGTGAGCGGTCTTTCGCCCGGGTCTTCACGCCTCCCGTTGGATTCCATTGCCGCACCTCCATACACGATGGGACGCCATCATCGGCGTCCCATATCATCCCTTGTCTCCATTATCCGAACGGTTGCCATCCGGCGACGTACGCCAGCTGGCGCCCATCGGCTTATGCCCGGACAACTTTATGCCCAAGCAACTCATACCACGACAGCCCGCATCCAAGCAGCCCGCAACCGCCAATCTGCGGGTCAGCTGCGCCTGCCGCACTGCTTGCCGCCCACGCCGGGCCGGCCATCCGCACCCCACGGGCCTTTTCCCTGTTCGCGCAGCCAGTCGAGATGGTGTTTCATCGCCACGAGCATGATGTGCGCGTCCTCGAGCCCGAGATGGCGCTCGCTGCGGTCCGGGGCCAGCGCGCCCTGCCGTTTGGCGTAGGCGTCCAGCGTGTTGTCGCCGTACGGATGGTCGGGTGTCGCCTCGGAACCCGGATCCCATTGCCGGCTCATCGGCATGGTGTCGACGATCACGATGTCGCCGGCACGGTAGGCTTCGGCGTATCCGGCCACGTTCAGCATGAAGAACCCATGTTCGAAAGTGGCGTTATGCGCCACATACGGCTGTTGCATCAACCGTTGCAGCAACCCGGATTGCGCGGCCTGCCATTCGTCGAACAGCCGATGGCCGCTGGCCGGTCCACGGTCGCGGATGTCGATGCCGGTGAGTTTGGCGATGAAGGGGTTGCCGACCCGTGCGCACCTGGCCGTGACGCCGAAGCTCAACCTCGACTGGCCGTAGGCGTCCCCGGCGACGTAGTCCGGTTGCTCGTACGCATAGTCGCCATTCGCGTTGTTCCCGTTATTTCCGCCATTCCCATTGTTCCCGTCTTCGGGGCGCGGCGATGCCAGGTTCATGTATTCGAAGCCCACGTCGATGATGTACGTGCGGGCGGGATCGGTGCCGGTGGTTTCGATGTCGATGCCCATCACCGTGTCGATGTCGCGCCCAGGTAGGTACACGTTACGCCAATCACTCGCGGATTTGCGTGGAGCCGTCTCCTTCGCGACACCGGTCGCGGAACCGCCATCCGTGATGCCGGACAGGCTCGCCTGCGCCATCAGCGACGACGACGCCTCACGCTGGAAGCGTTCGGCCTTACGTCGTTCCGCGCGCGCGTTGAGGATGTCGGCGGTGCGGTCGCGGATGTCGGTGACGTCGATGACGGGCGGAATATGGGCGCCGGGCTCGGGAGCGCCAAGCACCACCGCCGTGCCGCGCCCTTGCCTTTTGCGCGAGACCTTCCACAATCCTTGGGATTCGCCGGCCTTCAGCAGCGTGTCGATCTCGTCGTTCAACCGCCGGTTGGCGTAGGCGAGGGCGCGGGGAAGCCGGTAGGACGTGATGATGCGGTCGAAATCGGTCATGAACGCGGTGTTGCATTGCGCGATGACCGGTTCGAGCCGGTCACGCACGGCATAGTCGGCCTTCAGTGCGTCATGGATCCGTTGCGGATCGGCATGATCGGCATCCTCCTCGCCAAGGCAACCGATGCCCGCGGCGAGGTCGAGCGAATCGATCCATTCCCAATCGACGGCGTTGCCGTCCGCATCCTTGGGCATGGCGAGCCTCCACTGCCCGATATCGCCCTTGGCCTCGTTCTGCCAGCTCATACCGCGCTCCGCCGTCTCACAGGTCGAAACCGAGTTCCTTGGCGGCTTCGGTGGGGACGGGATCCTCACACCAGAAATCCTCCAGGTTCTCGTAGGTGGTCAGCGAACGGATCTCGGCCTTGTCGATGTACAGTTCGCCGCTGAGATGGTCGGTCTCATGCTGGAAGATGCGTGCCGGCCAGCCGTGCATACGCGCCTTATGATGTTCGCCGTTCTCGTCGTCCCATTCGGCGTCGATGTCGAGCCAGCGCTTACGCACCGCCTGATAGCCGTCGAAGCTCAGGCAGCCTTCGTAGAAGCTGCGCGTTTCGGTGCCGACCGGCGTGTAGGAGGGGTTGATGATCACATGGAACGGCAGTTCGCCGATCTCACGCGGATCGTCCTCATCGTCGCGCACATGGTCCTCGAGCACGGCCAGGGCGAGGCCGAGGCCGATCTGCGTGGCGGCCAGTCCCACGCCGGGCGCTTCGAGCATGGTGATACGCATCGCCTCGATGAGCTTGGCCAGCGTGTGCTTGGACAACTGCCCGGTGTAGGCGGCGGTCTGTTGTCTCAGCACCGGCTCGCCGGCCTGGACGATGGGCAGGATATGCTCCTTGCCTCCGGTTTTGATGAGCTGTTCGACGTCGCGGTTGAGTTCGAGGTCGACTTTGCTGTTCTTACCGAACATGGATCTCCTTTGGGCGTTTGACGTTCAGACGTTCAGACTGTTCTGCCGGTTCGACCGGTTTTGCTACAGGGCGAGCTCGTCGGCGACGACCTTCGCGAGGCGCGCGCACACCTCGTCGGCCTGCTGCTGGGTGGCGGCCTCGGCCATCACGCGCACCAGCGGTTCGGTGCCGGAGGGACGCAGCAGCACGCGGCCGGTTTCGCCGAGCATGGCCTCCTCCTTGCGCACGGCTTCCAGCACCACGGGGTTGGTCTTCGACGCGAGCTTGTCGACGTTGGGCACGTTGACGAGGGTCTGGGGCAGTTGCGGGAAGTCGGCGGCGAGTTCCTTGAGGCTCTTGCCGGACTTCACCACCTCGTTGCACAGCGTGAGCGCGGTGAGCGTGCCGTCGCCGGTGGTGGCGAATTCACGGTTGATGACATGGCCGGACTGTTCGCCGCCCAGCGTGTAACCGCCCTTGAGCATCTCCTCGAGCACGTAGCGGTCGCCCACATTGGTCTGCACGGTGGCGATGCCCATGTCCTTCAGCGCGAGCTTCAGGCCGAGGTTGCTCATCACGGTGACGACCAGCGTATCGTGGGCGAGCTTGCCTTCGCGCTTCTTGGCGCGGGCCAGAATGCCCATGATCTGGTCGCCGTTGACCATATTGCCGTCCTCGTCCACGGCCAGGCAGCGGTCGGCGTCGCCATCGAACGCCACGCCCAGGTTGGCGTCGGATGCCTTGACGATGGCCTGCAGCTGTTCGGGGTGCGTGGAACCGGCGTTCTTGTTGATGTTGTAGCCGTCCGGGGACGCGTTGATCACGATGACGTCGGCACCGGCGCGGCGCAGGGCTTCGGGGGCGACGACGGAAGTGGCGCCGTTGGCGCAGTCCGCCACGACCTTGAGCCCCTTCAGCGGGGTGGGCTGCGACTTGTCGGGCTGGACCGGGGCGATCGACGAGACGAGATGGTCGATGTACAGGTTGGTGGCGGTCACGGTGTCGTGGCTGACACGGCCCACGCCGGCACCGGTCGGGCGCTCCCAGTCCTTGCCGAGCACGGCTTCGATCTCATCCTCCTTGCTGTCGGGCAGCTTGAAGCCGCCGCGGGCGAAGAACTTGATGCCGTTGTCGGGCATGGGATTATGGGAGGCGGAGATCACCGCACCCATCTCGACGTTGAGCACGGAGGTCAGGAACGCGACCCCTGGGGTCGGGATGATGCCCGCGTCGATCACGTCAAAGCCGCCGGCGCTCATGCCCGCGGACAGTGCGGATGCGAGGAAATCACCGGAAACACGGGTATCCCTGCCGACCAACGCACGGCGACGGCCTTCCGGCTGATCCCCTCTGTCGCTATCCCCCAGCACACGCACGGCGGCATCGCCCAGATCCAACGCCAGCTGCGCGGTCAAGTCCCTATTCGCCAATCCTCGAACGCCATCGGTTCCAAACATGTTCGGCATGAGTATTCAGTCCTTGCTATCTGAAATTTTCTTTCCGCGCTCTATCGTACTCAACGGTGTTCACCGCCTTGCCATGCCCGGCGCATTTCAGGTTCATTTTCACAATCGCATTATGGACGCGCATCGGGTCGCCGCGCCGGTCATCCGCACCGACGACTCCTTAGCTGTATACGCGCGCGAATAGCACGGACGGCGCGAAGCGCAAAACCCGTCCCCACGTAGCGAACTCGGCGGCTTTGCGCGTGCGGCCCGAAGCCGCCCGTGTCTATCTTGTTAGGCGCGAACGCAGATTACGTTCGGCCCAATGAAAAGGAAGTTGCGATGTCAGATATGCATTCCACCACCATGAACGATTCGACTTGCGGCTGCTGCGGTGGCGAAGACAACAGCATCGACGGCGTAGCTCCCTTCGATGGCATCGAGATCAATCCGATCTTCTCGCGCCCGAAGGAAGTCAAGGCGTTCCCGAAGAACCGCATCCCCCATGAGGGCAGCCTGCCTGAGACCGCCTACCAGGTGGTCCACGACGATGCCATGCTCGACGGCAACGCCCGCCTGAACCTGGCCACCTTCGTCAGCACCTGGATGGACGACTACGCCAACCGCATCTACATGGAGGCGGCCGACAAGAACATGATCGACAAGGACGAGTATCCGAAGACCGCGGAGATCGAGAACCGCTGCTGGCGCATGCTGGCCGACCTGTGGAACAATCCCGATCCCGACCATGCGATCGGCACGTCCACCATCGGCTCCTCCGAGGCGTGCATGCTGGGTGGCCTCGCGCTCAAGCGCCGCTGGGTCAATGCGCGTAAGGCCGCCGGTCTGCCCACCGACAAGCCGGATCTGGTCATGAGCAGCGCCGTGCAGGTCTGCTGGGAGAAGTTCTGCAACTACTTCGACGTCGAGCCGCGGTTCGTGCCGATCTGTGAGGACCACAAGGTGCTGGACGGCCATGATCTGGAGCGTTACGTCGACGAGAACACCATCGGCGTGGTCGCCATCATGGGCGTGACCTACACGGGCATGTACGAGCCGGTGCAGCAGATCTCCAATGCGCTCGACCGCATCCAGGAGAAGACCGGGCTCGACGTCCACATCCATGTGGATGCGGCGTCCGGCGGCATGGTCGCGCCGTTCATCCAGCCCGACCTCGCCTGGGACTTCCGCGTCAAGCGCGTGGTGTCCATCAGCACGTCCGGCCACAAGTACGGCCTGGTCTACCCCGGACTCGGCTGGGTCGTGTGGCGTTCCACCGCGGATCTGCCGGAGAGTCTGGTGTTCAAGGTCAGCTACCTCGGCGGCGAGATGCCGACCTTCGCGCTGAACTTCTCCCGCCCCGGCGCCCAGGTGCTGCTGCAGTACTACATGTTCCTACGTCTCGGTTTCGAGGGCTACTGCCGCGTGCAGCAGGCTTCGCATGACGTGGCGAAGTACCTGTCCGGCGAGATCTCCAAGATGGACGACTTCACCCTGTGGAACGACGGTTCCGACATCCCGGTGTTCGCATGGATGCTCAAGGACAAGCCGAACCGCAAATGGAACCTGTACGATCTGCAGGATCGTCTGCGTATGAAGGGCTGGCTGGTTCCGGCCTATCCGATGCCCGTCGATCTGACCGACGTGACCGTGCAGCGCATCGTGGTGCGCAATGGGTTCAGCCATGATCTGGCCGAGTCGTTCCTGAGGGATCTCAGGGCCTGCGTAAAGTACCTCGATTCGCTTGAGGCTCCGATGCCTTCCGAGGCGCACGTCTCCGGGTTCCATCACTGACCCGGGCCCACGCCCCGGGCGGGTTGCCACGTCTCTTTCTCTCTTCGTGCGGGAACCCGTCAGGGGCGCCTTTTTCGTTTCATTAATTAGACGTTTTCTACATGTTTAACCAATCATTTTTTTCGAAAACAACACAGTTCATGAAAGCTGGCTGCAATGAGCATACATACAAGGAAGCCACTTGCCATCGTTGCGCACAATACAAGCGCGGCGGGGCACCCGGGGTCTGGGGCAAATCGGACCACGACGATTCCACGCTCGCCTTCCGGAACCGCTGCGGCACACCCCGACGCTTCGACACAGACCGGATCGAAGGCTAAGGGAACCGCTGATGTCGGTCGGCCAGCTCGCCATCCTCACCGTGGTGGCGGTCGCCTCGCTGCGATCCCTGCCGGCCATGGCCGATTACGGCTTGGCCTCGGTGCTGCTGTACCTGATTCCGGCGGTGCTCTTCCTCGTGCCCACCGCGCTTGTCGCCGCCGAACTGGCGACCGGCTGGAAGGGCGGCGTGTACGTGTGGGTACGCGAGGCCTTCGGCAACCGCGCCGGATTCGTGGCCATCTGGCTGCAGTGGATCCAGAACGTGGTGTGGTACCCAATCCAGATCTCGTTCATCGCGGTGAGCCTCTCCTACGTGTTCGGTTCCGGCCGTTTGGGCAACAACGGCGTATACGTCGCCACCGTGATCATCGTGCTGTATTGGGTGTCCACGCTCGTCGCCCTGCGCGGCGGCAACCTGTTCGCCAAGGTCGGTTCCATCTCCGGCCTGATCGGCACGCTGTTCCCGGCCGCACTGCTCATCATCCTCGGCGCTATCTGGTTGTTCGCCGGCGAACCGATGCATACTTCCCTGCAAGCCTCCGCGCTGCTGCCCCCGTGGACCGGCATCACGTCCATCGTGCTGATCGTCTCGAACGTGCTCGCCTACGCGGGCATGGAGGTCAACGCCGTGCACGCCAACGACATGAAGGACTCGGGCCGTGAATTCCCGCGCGCCACCGCGCTGTCCACCGTGCTCATCCTGCTCGTGCTCGTACTGCCGACGCTCGCCATCGCCTTCGCCGTGCCGCATAGGGAGCTTGGCCTGATCGACGGCATCAACCTGGCCTTCAAGGAGTTCTTCGACCACTTCGGCATGAGCTGGGGCGTACCGGTCATCTCCCTGCTCATCGCGTTGGGCGCGTTCTCCTCGGTGATCACCTGGATCGCAGGCCCCTCGCGCGGTCTGCTCGCCGCGGCCAGGACCGGTCTTATGCCGCCCGTGCTGCAGAAGCGCAACGCCGCCGGCGTCCAGAAGGGCATCCTGCTGGCGCAGGGAGCCATCGTCACCGTGCTCGCACTGCTGTTCGTGCTCATTCCGAACGGCAACACCGCGTTCGCCACGCTGGTGGATATGGCCACCGCACTGTACCTGATCATGTACATGATGATGTTCGTCGCAGCGATCCGTCTGCGCATCTCCCACCCCGAAGTGGTACGCACCTACCGTGTGCCCGCGCTGAAGTGGATCGCGGGCGTCGGTTTCGTGGCCGCGGCGGCGGCCTTCGTGCTCACCTTCGTACGCCCTGCCGGATTCACCGGCATGTCGTCGCTGGGATACGCGCTGCTGGTCGCCGTGGTCGTGGTGGTGCTCGGCGTGCCGCCGCTGATCATGTACGCGCTGCGCCGCCCCGATTGGGATATGCGTTCCGATCAGGAGAAGCGCAACGCCACCGGCATTCTGGTCAACCCGCCCCGTCAGGCCAAGGAAGCGAGGTGAGCCTGTGATCATCATCGCGCGTCATTGACACGCGACAACCTTCTTCTTTCTTTCTCCTGTTACACGAAAACGTGCGCCGGATTCCCGACGCACGTTTTCGCATATCCGTAATTCCCTAATCACCGGTCCTTCACGGATTCCGTATGGTTCCGGCCATACGGCCGCACGGTCACACCGCCATGCCCACCAGCAGCATCGCCGGGTACAGCAGATAGAACACCCACTTGGTCCACGCATGCTTGTAGCCAAGCTCGTCGCGGCGGTAATGCAGGAACGCCACACCCACCGCCGGGGCGATGAGCGACACCGCACCCATCAGACCGGCCGTGATCATCATGGTGTTCTCACGCTTGTTCAACAGGTAGAAGACCATCACGAACGCCAAGGTGATCGCACCGACGTTCATGACGCCCTGCCTCAATCCCACGCGCAGCATCAGGTTCCACAGCAGGCCCACAATCACCAGAACGACCATGAACACGTAGCGCACAGCACCCTCGTAATGCTTCGAGATCCAGTCGAGCGCGGCGATCACAATCAGCGCGATGAGCAAGCCGAACACCGGGTTCTGCGAGCTCAAATCGAAGGTCTTGCCGGTGGTCACGCAATCGTATGGCACCTCGCAGACGACGGCGAGCACCAGCAGTTGCAGCAGGTACATCCAACGGTTATGCGTATGACGGTAGCCGTCGAACAGCAGCCATGCGTAAATCGGAATGGCGCACCATGAGACGACCTCACACAGGACGGCGACGCTCAGCGCGGTCATGTCCTTGGTGATGTCGCCTCCGAACATCGCGGGAACCAGCGTGACGCTCGCCACGGAGAGGAACATGAAAACGGCGCCGATCACTTTGAGGTTGAAGACCGTCAGGCCGTGCCGTCTGCGCTTGCGACGGCCGATGAGCTCGGTGCTGTCGGTTTTCGTGTCTTGCTGCTTCATGTGTTCCTCTCGTTGGCGGCCCCATGCGGGCCGGTTCGGCTATGGCTTACTGTACTGGCCTACGGTAACTTGGCTAGTCGCGTCCAAGGACGAAATCCAGCACCGCACCGTAATCGGCACCCTTGCAGGACAACAGCGCCTGCGGGCACTCATCCGGATCGGACTCCGGTGAGATCTCGGTGTGCAGGTAGATGCCGTCGATGCCCGCCGAGGCCGCACCTGCGATATCGCAGGTGGTGTCGTTGCCGACCATCACCGCCCGCTTCGCGTCGATGCCTTCGCGGCGCAACGCCAGCTCGAACAGCTTGGGACCCGGCTTGCGCGTCCCCTCCTCACTGGAGATGAGGATGCGGTCGAGCGCCTTGTCAAGGCCGAGCAACGCCAGTTCCGGGCGGGTGAAGGACGATTGCGCATTACTGACCAGCACGGTGCGGATGCCCGCTTTCCCAAGAGCCTCGAGCAGTTCGAGCACACCAGGGTACAAGCGGAACAGGCTCGTCGTGGAGTGACGGAACACCCAGCCGATCGCGCGGGCCGTGGATTCGTCGGCATCCACGCCATGGGCGGCGAGCATACGCTGGTACACGGGAATGTATTCCGGCTCATACCAGCGATCATCCTCATGCCCGGACATCTCGCGGGCCAGTTCCTCGTCGAAGCGACGCTTGGCCTCGTCCCCGTCCGCATAGCCGGCACCAGCGTCGTTCAGTGCGACACGCAACGCCTCCCATGCCGCTTGTGACCATTCGTCGGTCCGGATATCGATGAGCGTGCCATACAGGTCGAAGAACACCGCATCATACCGTGCCATGTTCACTCCTTCGTCCAAATCGACAACGAACGCGACGCCAAGTGGAATCCCGCGCCGTCCAACACGCACTCGCCGTCACCGGCATCCACGTGGGAGGCGAAGGCATCCGAACCACCGTCGTCATGTCCGCCGATGGCGTAACGAGCACTGGTGGAGTCCAGCACGCAACGCCACACGGGACGCCTCAAGCCATTCGCGTTCCCATCACGTTCCGCCACGGCCCGGTTCATCACGGTCAACGGCATCGTGTGCTCGCGCACATCGGGGTTGACGAGCACCGCATGATCGCCGACAAGGAAGGCCACCATGGAGCTTTCCGTGGGCACGATCGCGCGTTCGGCGTCGAACCATGCGGGTGACGCGGCGCGCAGGGCGATGAGATCGGCATAGTAGCGGACCAAGCCCCGCATGGCCAAGGCACGGGTCCAATCGAGTAGGTTGATCCTGCTGCCGGATTCGAAGGAGTTGTCGTTGCCGTACTTGGTGCGCGCGAACTCCTCACCGGACAGCATGAACGGCAGGCCCGCGGCGGTAGCGATGAGGCCGGCCGACAGCATGTTGGCGCTCAGCACGTCCTTCGCGACCTGTTCGCCGTCGAGGATGTCGTCGTACATGGCGTTGCTGTCAAGATGGTTCGCGCCGTTGCCGCGCATGCTGATGCTGAGCTTGTCCCACAGGGTCAGATCGTCGTGCGCGGAGACGTACTGGATGATCTGCCCCGCCTCGCCCTCACGCACGGCCGCGGTGCGATGGGCGTTCACAGCGTCCAATACGGCCTGCCTGTTCTGCTGTGCCGCGCCGTTCACGTAGCCCGGCTGGTCACGGTAGAACACGTGGCCTTTGATCGCGTCGCGCGTGGTGTCGCAGAAATGGCCGATGCGATGGTCGAGCGCACCCAGCGCGGACTTGTCGGCGAGCACCGTGCCGTCAAGAGGCGCGCTCTCCCCCGCCGCCCAAGGCTCGCCGTACATGAGGATCGACTGCCCGTCGGGCAGTGCGTCGAGCGATTCGCGGATCTGCCGCATGGTTTCCACGTCAATCAGTCCCATGAGGTCGAAGCGGAAACCATCGAGATGGTATTCGCTCGCCCAATAGGTCACCGATTCGACCATGAACCTGCGGAACATCGCATGCTCGCTGGCCATGTCGCAGCCGCAGCCGGAGCCGTTCGCGAACGCACCATCCTCGGTGCGACGGCAATAGTAGCCGGGCACCACGCGCTCGAACCAGTTGTCCGTCGTGTACATGTGGTTGTACACCACGTCCATCACGACCTTGATGCCCGCGGCGTGCAGCGCCTGAATCATGGCCTTGCATTCGCGGATGCGCACCTCGCCGTCATACGGATCGGTGGCATACGATCCTTCGGGAACGTTGTAGTTGACCGGATCATAGCCCCAGTTGTAGCCGCCCGCGCGAGTCTCGTCGACGGAACCGTAGTCGTAGAACGGCAGCAGCTGCACGACGGTGATGCCGAGCGCCTTCAAGTATGCGACGCAAGTGGGGAACCCGCCTTCGCCCTCCAGCGTGGTGCCGCCATCGGTGAAGGCAAGATACTTGCCCCGGTGCTCCGCCGGCACGCCGCTGTTCGGATCGTTGCTGAAGTCGCCGATATGCGTCTCCCAGATCACATCCCCGCTCATCGGGGTCATGGGCCGGGCATCATGCTCCCATCCTTCCGGATCGGTGCGCCGCAGGTCGACGACCATGCTGCGCCGACCGTTGGCTCCCGCGGCACGGGCCCAGGGATCGGCGCTGCGGGTCACGCTGCCGTCGGCGAATTCGATGAGGTAATCGTAGTAGACGCCATGCTTAGTTCCCGGGACGTTCGCCGTCCATGCACCGTCCTGCTCGAAGTGCATGGGGTATTCGCCCAGTGCGCGGCTGCCATGCTCGGTATCGGTGCCGTGCGCGAACAGTCTGAGCGTCACATGGCTTGCGGTAGGTGCCCAGAGCGCAAATTGGGCGCCATCGTCGGAAACGGTGGCGCCCAATCGACGCTCCAAACACAACGGATAAGGCTCTGTTGCGTTAGCGAGCGACATGGTATGTTATCCCTTCACGGAACCGGACATCGACTCCTGGTAGAAGCGCTGCATCACGATGAACATGATGGCGATCGGGATGGAGATCACCACAGCCGCGGCAGCGAATCGTGCGTAGAAGTTCTGTACGTATTCCTTCTGCAGCATGAGCCACAGACCCAAGGCGACGGTGTAGTTCGACTGGGTGCGGCAGATGACCTTGGCCATCACGAAGTCGAGCCACGGGATCAGGAAGCCGGTGATTGCCTGGTAGACGATCATAGGCTTGCAGATCGGGATGATGATCTTGTAGAACACCTGGAATCGCGTACAACCATCAATCATAGCGGCTTCGTCGAGCGAGGTCGGAATGGTGTCCATGAAGCCCTTCATCACGTAGAAGCCCGCGCCGGTGCCGGCGGAGTAGACGAGGATCAAGGCGATGATCGTCACGTTGCCGTTGGTCAGGTTCATCGCCTTCAGGATGAAGTAGATGGCGGTGACGGCCATGATGCTCGGGAACATGCCGAGGATCAGGACGATGTTCATGAAGGTGCGGCGGGTGCGGAAGCGCATACGGCTCATGCAGAACGCCACGGAGAGCACGAACACCACGGAGATCGCGCAGGTGAAGCAGGCCACGATGAAGGTGGTGGTGAACATCTTCGGGAAGTTGAGCACGGTGGTGTCCGTGAACAGCTTGACGTAGTTGTCGAAGGTGAACTCCGTCGGGAAGAAGGTCTTCGGGTACGGCTTGGTGTTCTTGTTGAAGCTTTCCAGGAACACCCAGACCACCGGGATCAGCCAGATGATCGCGAGGACGGAAAGCAGGACGTAGGACAGGACGTCGCCGAGAATGCGACGCTTCTTCTGGTCGTGCAACAGGCCACGACGTTCGGGTTCAGCTACTGCGTGCTTGGAACTCATCGGAATGCCTCCTCATTCTTGTAGGAGCCGGAGTTACGGTAGGTGATCAGAGAGACCACGGCCAACACGATGAAGGTCATGATGCCGATCACCGCACCGAGGTTGTAATCCGACTTGTCGACCGTAAGCTTATACAGCCAGGTAATCAGCAGATCGGTCTTACCTGCGGATGCGCCGACAGGCGTCGGGGCGCCACCGGTCAGCAGGTAGATCACGTTGAAGTTGTTCACGTTACCGGTGAAGGTGGTGATCAGGTACGGGGTGAGCACGAAGATGATGTACGGCATGGTGATCTTGGTGAAGATCTGCCACCAGTTCGCGCCGTCGAGCTTGGCGGCCTCGTACTGATCGACCGGGATGTTCTGCAAAATGCCAGTGACCTGCATGATGGTGTACGGAATGCCGACCCACAGGTTCACGATGATCACGGTGATACGTGCCCAAGTGGCGTTGGTCAGGAACGGCAGCGGGCTGTCGATCCAACCCCACTGCATGAGTAGCTGGTTGATGGCACCGTTCGGCTGGAGCATGGAGCGCATGACCAGCAGGGACACGAACTGCGGCACTGCGATGGACATGGAGAAGATGCTGCGCCAGAAGTTCTTGAACTTGGTGGTCTTGCGGTTGATGACCATGGCCAGGAACAGGCCGAGGAAGAAGTTCAGGAAGGTGGCGAAGAACGCCCAGACCAGGGTCCAGACCAGCACCTGCAGGAACATGGAGGCGCTGACGGTGTTGCTCACGTCGCTGGAGAACAGCTGCTTGAAGTTTTCAAGGCCGACCCAGTGGAACAGCACAAGGTTGCGGTGGTCGTAGCTGGTGAACGCCATGGAGATCATGAAGATCAGCGGCAGCACGGTGAAGACGAGGATGCCGAGGGTCGGCAGGAACATCAGCAGCTGGTGCGCCTTGGCGTCGAGCAGGGTCTTCCAGTCGTCCTTGATGGTCGGGGCGCTGCCGTTTTCCTTCGCCAGGCATTCGGCCTTGTACGCGGTCTTGATGGACAGACGCCACAGGAGCAGGAACAGGAGGATTAGGACGATGGTGCACACGCCGTACAGCAGGATGACGACGGAACGGTCGCCTTCGGTGTAGACCCAGTAGCCGTCGACGAGCACCTTGCCTTGCTTCTGGGTGCCCAGCGTCGGCAGCTTGGCCAGATAGCCGATGCCGTTGGTGAACAGGAATACGAAGAACGCGATCTCAGCTACCAGGAACGCGATGCCCTTGACGTACTGCTTGCGCACGATATTGCCCAGGCCGAAGATCACGGCGGACAGTTTGGTGAAAATGTCGCCCTCAGTGAGCGCGGCCTTCACCGTGTAGGGCGACGGCGGAACGTAGTCCGCGCCCATTTTGCGGCGGCGCTTCATCTCTCTGGGGGAAAGAGTCGCTGCTGTCATTCAAATCGCCTCTCTCAATGTACGAATGATTCTGGGGATTGATCCCCGTGCCCATGGGCAGCCATGCCCCGGGCGTACTCAGTAATAAACCCGCCCACCGCAGCGTAAGGAGTCCGCCGCATCGTTTCGAAGCGGCGTGCGGGAACGGGTCTATGAGATTTGTGTGTCCGTGCGGCGACGGCACGAGTAGCGCCGTGGCCGCACGGGTTGGATTCTTGGGGGGAATCCGTATGTTCAGTTATTTGTTGGTATGGAACCGAATCACTTGTTCATCACAGCAAGCTGATCAGCCCAAGCGGAAGCCTTCTCGGCAGCGTTGTCGGCGGTGGTTACCTTGTTGGTGATGGACTCGCCGTAGGCCTTAGCGGAATCCCACCAGCTGTTCATCGCGGAGATGGTCGGCTGGATGAGGGACTGCTCGTCGGCGACGGTGGACTGGGCGTTGACCAGCTCGTTGCCCTTGAACTCATCGGAGGAGGTCAGGGTCTTGTCGGACGGGATGACCTCACGCATGTCGTAGTGGGTCTTCTGGGACTCGGAGGAGCCGAGGTACGCGGCGAACTGGGCGGCGGCCTTCTGGTTCTTGGCGTTCGGGTTGTAGGCGGCGGCCTTGGAGCCGGCGAAGGCCTGCATCTGGTAGGACTTGCCGTCCACGGTGTAGGTCGGCAGCGGAGCGGCGCCATAGTTGTCGCCCAGAGCCTTCTTCACGTTCGCGGCATCCCAGGAGCCGGAGAAGTAGGCCTTGATATTGCCAGCCTGCAGATCGGAGAGGCCGGAGTTCTCGTTGTCGAGCACGAAGTTCGGGTTGTTGGCGACGCTCACCAGGTACTTGGTGGCGGCGGTCAGCTTGTCCTTGTCGACGGTGATGCCCTTGGAGGCGTCGGTGCCGTCACCGAAGAAGGTCAGGTCGGCGGACTTGGTCAGCAGGGCCTGCAGGTACCAGCCGTTGGTCATCGGGAAGGCGACCTTGGCCTTGGCCAGCATGGAGTCGAGGCTCTTGATGTCGTCGGCGGAGAACGCGGACTTGTCGTAGTACATGAACCAGGTGTTGGTGGTGTACGGCACGCCGTAGACCTTGCCACCGTTGGAGACGGAGTCGATCAGGGACTGGGTGTTCTGTTCCTTCACCTGCTTGAGCTCGTTGGTGCCGACTTCGCCGATGGCGCCGGCGTCGACCAGGCGGCCGAGCTGATCGTTGGCGAACATGTAGACATCGGCTGCGGCGGACGGATCCTTCTCCACGGTATCGGCGGCGTCAGCTTCGGAAACGACGTCGTTCTTCCACGTGATCTTGTACTCGGGGTGAGCCTTCTCGAACGCCTTCTCGGTCTTGTCCAGCCAGTTGTTGTCCTTGGCCTGATCCTCCTGCGGTGCCCACACGCTCAGGGCGACTTCCTCGGTGGAGCCGCTGGACTTCGCAGCGCTGTCGTTGCTGGAACCGCAAGCAGCGAGAGGCAGCAGCATGGCAGCAGCCGCGGTCAAACCGATTGCCTTGGTCCAATTGATCTTCATCGATCTTCCTTTCTTTATGCACCCCCCTTCGGGGATGCAATCACCTGTGTTGATGCTTGGCGCCGTCACCCACGCAAAACGCTTGCAGAAACTTTGCTTTGCATCATCAGTCAGCAATATACCACTGTTTTGCAAACGATGCCACGCCAACAGTAAAATGTGTCGCAAATCACCATTCGTTAACTAGGTTTTATGAGGAAACAAATGCAAGAGAACGTATGCACGAACCGCCCGGAATGGCTTGAAACCGCGGCATTCTACGAAATCTACCCCCAAAGCTTCCAAGACAGCAACGCCGATGGCATCGGTGACATCAACGGCATCATTCAGCGGCTTGACTATATCCACAATCTGGGATGCACCGCCCTGTGGATCAACCCCTGCTTCGATTCCCCCTTCAAGGACGCGGGCTACGACGTACGCAACTACACCCTGGTTGCCCCCCGCTACGGCACCAACGACGACCTCGTCAGGCTTTTCGACGAGGCGCACCGTCGCGGCATGCACGTACTGCTCGACCTCGTACCGGGCCACACCAGCGAGGAACACCCCTGGTTCAAGGCCAGCGCGCAGCCGGAGGAACGCGATCGCGTCGTCGGCGATGACAACGTTTCCGAACGGTATATATGGACCGATACGTGGATCTCCAACGGCGACGGCCTGCCGTTCATCGGCGGCGAGGCGGAACGCGACGGCACCTATATCCTCAACTTCTTCAAGTGCCAGCCCGCGCTGAACTACGGATTCGCGCATCCGCGCCGCGCATGGCAGAAGCCCGCGCTCGGCCCGGAGGCCATCGCCACCTGCGACGCGATGGTCGACGTGATGCGCTTCTGGCTCTCGCGCGGAGCCGACGGCTTCCGCGTGGACATGGCCGACAGCCTGGTCAAGCAGGACGACGAAGGCAAGCCGTTCACCATCAGGACCTGGCAGTACATCTTCTCCAAGATCCGCCCCGAATTCCCCGAGGCGGCGTTCGTCTCCGAATGGGGTCGACCTTACGAGTCGCTCAAGGCCGGTTTCGATATGGACTTCTATCTCGATTGGCGTTGGGACGGCAATCCGAACGGCTACAACATGCTGCTGCGCAACACCGATACGCCGCTTTCGCATGATAACGATGCCAGCTATTTCAACGCCGACAGCGGCACGCCTGTCGATGCGTTCCTCGGCCAGTACGTACCCCAGCTGCGTGATGCGGAACGTTATCACGGTCTGTTCAACCTCATCACCTGCAACCACGACACGCTTCGCACCGCGCAACGCCTGACCGACCGCGAACGCAAGCTCGCCTACGCCACGCTGCTCACCCTGCCCGGCGCACCGTTCATCTACTACGGCGACGAGATCGGCATGCGCTACCTGCCGATGCGTTCCAAGGAGGGCGGCTACAATCGCACCGGCAGCCGCACGCCTATGCAATGGGACCACGGCGCGAATCTGGGATTCTCCCAGGGCCGTGCCGACGACTTGTATCTGCCGGTGGACCCGGCCGCGGACGCGCCGACCGTCGAGGACGCCATGGCTAACGACGATTCCCTGTGGCATGTCATCCAGTCGGTGCTCGCGCTGCACAAGTCCGAAGCGGCGCTGCATACGACGGCCGGTTTCGATGTGATCCAAGGCGAAGGCAGGGCGTTCGCGTTCGCCAGGACCACCGGCGACGAGCGTCTGGTGATCGCGGTCAACCCCGGCCGGAACGTCGAGCACGTGGCCGTCGACGGACTGGACGACGACGCACTGTTCGCCATCGACTCCCCCGCGTTCGAGGAAGGCGGCATCATGCTGCCGCCGCAATCCTTCGTCATCGCAAGGTGAGCCCTGCCGCGCAAATCATCCGGTAAACATTCGCCCCGTTTCTCCCTCAGTGGGAACGGGGCGATTGTCGTTACGGCCCAGGCTATCGATCGAATTCCGCCACGCCTTCGGCACAACGGCTAATGACCGATCGGGAACCAATCATCATGGGAAACAAGCCAAATCCGTCCGATTCCAGGGAGGGGAGACACAAGCCGACGCCCCTCCATCCCCACTTCCCGACAAAAACAGGCCAAATCCGTCCGATTTTGAGGAAGGGGGATGCAAGCCGACGGACCCCATCCCCACTTTCCGACAAAAGACAGCTTATATATAAGGAATATAAGGAATACATATTTAAAACAGACAATCGGGCTTCCCCACCTGCGTATGGCCCTGCATAGGGCAATGAAAAGGACGTCGCCCAATCCCCTTTCGAGGAATCGGACGACGCCCCTTACCGCGTCCTCCCGTATCGACCGGGTATCATCCCGGTGCTATCGGCGATCACAGGCTTTCGTTGTACCTGCGCACCTTGAGGGTGCGGTGCGAGGATTCGACGTTGCCGCGGATGATGCGCTTCAATGCATTGTCCGCATCCTCGTGGGAGGCGAGCCATGCGTCACCCAATTCCACCAGCTTGGCAGGATCGGCGTACGCCGGGTACAGGCCTTCCAGCAGCGCTTCAGCCATGTGGAACGTCTTGTTGCCCCAGATCCAATCCACGGTCTCGAAGTACTTTTCGGCATACGGCTCGGCCAGATCGGCACGCGGCGTGGATGCGAAGCCGCGAGCCACGGCCTCCAGCTGCATGTTGGTCAGCGCATCGTTGTGCAGCGCCTCATCCCACGCCCAAGCCTTCGCCTCGGCGGTACCGGCCACGGCGCGTGCGCCGAACGCGAACTCGCGATTCTCGGTGGTTTCACGCTTGGCGAGTTCGGCGTCGATGCCCGCCTGATCGATCTCGTTGACCGTGCTCAGCGCATTGATGACCGTCCAACGGAAGTTGTTGTCGATCTCAAGGCCTTCGAGCGATACGGAACCGTCAAGCAGTCCCTTCGCGTTGGCGGCGAACGCCTCGTCACCCGGCTCACCGTAGCCGAGGTACGCGGTGATGAGCTGGAACTGCTCGTCGGAACCGGCCTGGGCGGCGTTGGCCAGCTTGAACAGTTCGGCCGCGACATGCCTGACCACGTCGGCACGGTCGGCTTCGGCGGTGTAATGCCATGCCGTGGTGCTGATCTGGGCCAGCGCGTAACGGAACGTGGTGGATTCGCGCTCGGTGGCAAGGGCGGCCAGCGAAGTCTCGATGAACTGCTTCGCCGGCAGCTCGCCGTCGCGGGTCATATCCCAGAAGGCCAGCCAAATCACGGAACGTGCCAGCGCATCATCGAAACGGTACAGGTTGTCGGCGGCGAACTTCAGACTCTTATCGTCGAAACGCAGCTTCGTGTAGGTCAGATCGTCGTCATTCACCAGAATCAGTGCCGGACGGGTCTTGCCTGCGGCCTCCTCGACGATCGTGAGCTCGCCGTCCACATCGAGTTCGAAACGATCCGTGCGCACGATCCTGCCGGTCTGCGGATCCTCGTTGTAGAAGCCGACTGCCAGACGGTGCGCACGCAGCACCGGATGCTCGGCAGGAGCGGTCTGACGGAGCGCGAGACGCTTGATGGTGCCGTCCTCGTTCTCCTCGACCTCGGTGGTGATGGTGTTGATGCCGGACTGTTCGAGCCACTGCGCGCTCCACGCCTTCAGGTCGCGGCCGGAGGTGATCTCCAGTTCGTCGAGCAGGTCGCTGAGCGTGGCGTTGGAATACGCGTGCTTGTTGAGATAGCTGTTGATGCCCTCGAAGAAACGCTCACGGCCCACGTAGAAGACGAGCTGCTTGAGCACGGAAGCGCCCTTTGCGTAGGTGATGCCGTCGAAGTTGACGTAGGTGTCGTTGAGGTCGTTGATCGGGGCGACGATCGGATGCGTGGTGCTCAGCTGATCCTGACGCAGCGCCCAGCTCTTCTCGCCGGAGCTGAAGGTGGCCCAGGCATCCTTCCATTCGGTGGCTTCGGCGGTGGCGAGCGTGGACGTGAACTCGGCGAAGGATTCGTTGAGCCACAGGTCGTTCCACCACTTCATGGTCACGTAGTCGCCGAACCACATGTGGGCGAGCTCGTGCAGCACGGTGACCACGCGGCGTTCCGCATACGCGTCGGTCACCTTGGATTCGAACACGTACTGGTCACGGATGGTGACCATGCCGATGTTCTCCATGGCGCCCGCATTGTATTCCGGCACGTAGATCTGGTCGTACTTGGCGTACGGGTACGGCACGCCCCAGGTCTTGGCGTAGAAGGCGAAGCCCTTCTTGGTGATGTCGAACAGGTAATCGACGTCCTTCTCGAAGGCCTTGGCCAGCGCCTGACGGCAGTACATGGCCATCGGCACGACACGGCCGTCCTCGTTGCTGTATTCGGTGTGCCATTCGGCGTACGGGCCGGCGCAGATGGCGGTCAGGTAGGAGCTCATGACCGGGGTGCTTTCGAAGACCCAGCGCTTCGTGCCCTCGTTCGCATGATCGCCCATGGTGCCGTCGAGCGTGACGCGGTCGGTCGCTTCGACCTGATGCACCGGCATGTTGGAGGTGACGATCCAGGATTCCGGCGCGAGCACCTCGAAGTCGAAGATGGCCTTCAGATCGGGCTGGTCGAACACCGCGTACACGCGGCGGGCGTCCGGCACTTCGAACTGGGAGTACAGGTAGATGTTGCCGTCAGAGGGGTCGACGGAGCGGTGCAGGCCCTCGCCGGTGTTGGAATAGCGGCACAGCGCCTTGACCGTGACCTCGTTGTTCTCCTTAAGGTCGGTCAGTTCGATGCGGTTGTCGACGAACACCTTGCTCGGATCGAGCACGACGCCGTTGAGTTCCACGGATTCGACGTCATCCGCGATGAGGTCGAGGAAGGTGGATGCGCCGCTTCTTGCGCCGAAGCTGATGCGGGACGTGCTGCCGAAGGTCTTGCCGCCGACGGTGAGGTCGAGATCGACGTGATAGTGGATGGGGGCCTCTACAACGGCTTTGCGTTCTTCGGCCTCGATGCGGGTGAGATTTGATCCGGGCATACGACTCCTTCGATATCTTGCGGTATCCGCGGTGGTTCCTGTTATTCGTCCATCAGGCAATGCGAGACGGCATGACCGATGTCGTCGGTCATGCCGTCCTCATTGCCGTTCCGGTCTATAGCTTACGAAGACCCCAAGTCTTGCGCGACCCCCTACCGGCATCGCCCGCTTCGGGGGAAACGCCGCGATATCACGTCAAACGAATGACGTCCCGGTGATCGGATCCTTTCCTTGGATCCGACCACCGGGACGTCATCGATACGGGGTCTGCCGCCACACGGACGATCACCCGCGTGGCGGGAATCGAAATCAGTTGCGTCCGACCAGCATGTTCTCGTCCACATCGGTGGCGATGTCGGCCACAACGGGCACGATCATCGGCTTGCGATGCAGCTGGCGTGCGACCCAGCTGCCCAGCGTGCGGCGCATGATCTGCTGCAGCTTGTGCGTGTCCTTCGTGCCCGTCATCATCGCGTCGTTCAGCTGCTGGACGATCTGGTGGCGGACCTTGTCGAATTCGCTTTCATCCTCGGCCACGGCGTTCAGATAGATCTTCGGGCCGGAAACGACCTCGCGGTTGTCGGTGTCGACCACGACGAACGACGAGACGAAACCTTCAGTGCCGAGAATACGGCGCTTCTCCAGCTCTTCGTCAGTCAGCTCGCCGACCGAATCGCCGTCGACATACACGTAGCCGCACGGCACGGAGCCGACGACCGCGGCCTTGCCATGGTAGAGGTCGACCACGTCGCCGTCCTCCGCGAGCACCACGTTCTGCGGGTCGACGCCGGTCTTGACGGCGATCAGGCCGTTGGCGACCAGATGGCGGTTCTCGCCGTGGATCGGCATGGCGCACTTGGGCTTGACGATGTTGTACATGTACAGCAGCTCGCCCTCATTGCAGTGGCCGGACACGTGCACTGCGGCGTTGTCGCGGTTGACGACCTTCGCGCCGAGCTGCACGAGCTTGTTGATGACCTTGTACACGCCGTGCTCGTTGCCCGGGATCAGGGAGCTGGCGAGGATGACGGTGTCGAACTCGTTGATATGGATGTCACGGTGGTTGCCGTCGGCGATACGCCCAAGAGCGGCCATCGGCTCGCCCTGCGAACCGGTGCACATGTAGACGAGCTTGTCATCCTGGATGTCGTTGGCCTGCTTGAGATCCACCACGGTGTCTTCGGGGATGTGCAGGTAGCCCAGATCGGCGGCGATGGACATGTTGCGGACCATCGAACGGCCGACGAACACGACCTTGCGACCGTACTTGTGGGCGGCGTCCACAACCTGCTGCACGCGGTGCACGTGGCTGGAGAAGCTGGCGACGATGATCTTGCGGGTGGCCTGGGCGAATGCCTGATCGAGCGCCGGGCCGATGGAGGTTTCGGGCTTGACGAAGCCGGGCACCTCGGCGTTGGTGGAATCCATCATCAGCAGGTCCACGCCCTTTTCGCCGATCTTGCCGAATTCGACCAGATCGGTGATGCGGTGATCGAGCGGCAGCTGGTCGAGCTTGATGTCGCCGGTATCGATCAGGGAGCCGGCCGGCGTCTTGACGTATACGGCCAACGCATCCGGAATGGAATGCGTGACGTTGATGAATTCAAGGTCGAACGGGCCGGCCTTGAGCTTGTCACGCCCGGTGACCTCGACCTTCGTCGGGTTGATGTGATGCTCCTTGCACTTTGCCTCCGCAAAGGCAAGGGTGAGCTTGGAGCCGATCAGCGGGATATCCGGGCGAAGCCTAAGCAGGTACGGCACGCCGCCGATATGATCCTCATGACCATGCGTAAGCACCAGCGCCTCGACCTTGTCGAGACGATCCTTGATATAGCTGAAATCGGGAAGAATCAGATCGACGCCGGGCTGCTCCTCCTCCGGGAAGAGCACACCGCAGTCGATGAGCAGCAGGTGGCCGTTGTATTCGACCACATTCATGTTGCGCCCGATCTCGCCCAGACCGCCGAGTGGCGTGATGCGCATCGAGCCCTTGCGATACTTCGGCGGGGCGATCAGCACCGCGTCCTGCTGGGGCGCGGTGGCCTGCGGTGCGCTCTTCGTGTTGCGACCACGGGTTCTCGACGCAGCACCACGGCGAGAGGTGCTCTTCTGGGACTGCGTGTCGTTGCTCTTGCGCGACGCCGAACCGCGGCGACGCGTGCTTTTCGTTGCTTTCTTTTCTTGTGCCATACTGAGGGACTATTCCTTATTTATTGAAGTGCTCCCGTACTCTTACGGGAGCGACAGTTGGAATCGTCCGGCTGTGCACGGCGAAACTCGAGGGGTTGCCTCACAGCAATCCGGCGGCTAGCATGCCCGCCTTCGCTTTCTCGAGCTGTGCAGCATCCGGACCGATATTCGGCAGACGCATGGTGGTGCTGTCCAGTACGCCGCGCACCTTCAACGCGGCCTTGGCCATAACGGCCTGATAGCCATCACCGTTCATGGAATGGACAAGCGGCGCAAGTCGATTGGCCAGACGCTGCGCCTCATGAATATCGCCGCGATCGAACGCATCGACCAAATCGGCCATCGGGCCAGCGGCCACATGTGCGATCACGGAGATAATGCCCACCGCACCGATGGAGAGGAACGGCAGGAACAGGCCGTCATCGCCGGAATACCAGGCGAGCCCGGTACGCTGCTGCTTCTCGACGGCCGCGGCCAGATCGCCGGTGGCGTCCTTGACCGCCACAACATGATCCAACTCGGCGAGACGGTCGTACGTTTCGACCTTGACTTTCAGACCGGTACGGGAGGGAACATCGTAGACGATGATCGGCTTATCGGTGCTTTCGTCGACGGCCTTGTAATGGCCGACGACGCCGTCCTGGCTCGGACGGGAGTAGTACGGCATGACCACGAGCACCGCGTCGGCGCCCGCCTCCTGGGTTTGTTCGACCATGCGAACGGTGTGCGCGGTGTCGTTGGAGCCTGCGCCGGAAATCACCGGCACATCCACGACTTCCTTGACCGCGCGGACGAGATCCACCTTTTCATCCATGTGAGTGACAGGCGATTCGCCGGTGGTACCGTTGACCACCAGACCGTCGGCACCGTCGGCCACAAGCTGCTTGGCGAGTTTCTGGGCCGCTTCGAAATCGACGTCGCCATTGGGCTTCATCGGGGTAATCATCGCCGGAAGGATACGTCCGAACGGGGCCGGGTTCAACAGGTGCATGTCACTCTCACTCATATCTGCCACGGTACTTCCCGCCACGGACGCTACAACGCTCATTCCACTGTCCGTTTCACATTTCAATCCCTTTCCCGTATTCGCCCCTCGCCTCGTACGCCCGAATCCGTCCGATTCGGGGGAGGGAATCACAACCCGACAGGCCCCATCCCCACTTCCCGACAAAACCAAGCCGAATCTGTCTGATTTTGAGGAGGGGAGGCACAAGCCGGCGGAACCCCATCCCCGTTTTCCGACAAAACCAAGCCAAATTTGTCTGATTTTGAGGAGGGGAGATGCGCCGAAGGGGATGCGGCAGGATGGGTTCGTTTCCGGGCATGAAAAAGCCTCCCGGGCCGTCTTGGCCGCGGGAGGCTGGGATTCCTTGCGGATTACAGGTCGAGGAAGTTATCGAGGCCGACGGTCAGACCCGTGGGAGCGTCGCCGGCGAGCTTGCGCACTGCCAGCAGGACGCCCGGCATGAACGAACCGCGATCGAAGCTGTCGGCGCGAATCGTCAACTGTTCACCGGCATTGCCGAACAGCACCTCCTCGTGGGCGTTCAGACCGCGCAGACGGACGGCGTGCACGTGAATGCCGTCGACCACCTGACCGCGGGAACCGCCGTCGGTTTCGGTGTTGTCCGGGACCTCGCCGAGACCGGCATCCTTACGGGCCTGCGCGATACCGTGCGCGGTGTGGATGGCGGTGCCGGAGGGGGCGTCCACCTTGTTCGGGTGGTGCAGTTCGATGACTTCGGCGGATTCGAAGTAGCGGGCGGCCTTGGTGGCGAAATAGTCGGCGAGGACCGCGGAGATGGCGAAGTTCGGCGCGATGAACACCTTCTGATCGCTGGGGCGCGGACCGTTCGCGATGGCCTCACGCACCTGGGCGAGCTTCTCGTCGGTCCAGCCGGTGGTGCCGACCACGACGTCCACGCCCTGCGCGATCAGGGTAAGCACATTGCCCAGGCTGACGGACGGGACGGTGAATTCCACGACCACATCGGTGTTGGACCGGTCGATGCGGGTGAGGTCGTCGCCCGCGTCGAGCGTGAGCGCAAGCTCCATGTCATCCGCGCCGTTCACCGCCGCGACCACATGGGATCCCATACGCCCCTTGGCGCCGACAACCGAAACCTTGACCATGCGTATCCTCCTTCGCATATACGAGGGCGGGGCCTTCCGAACGGAAACCCCGCCGCAATCCATACGCCCGAGCCTAGCCGCGTTTGCGGACGAGGGCCCATCCAAGCAGCGCGAACGGAATCGAGCACAGCACGAAGATCCACGGCATCATCAGACTGGTGCTCGGCGTGGCATGGTCGAGCACGATGCCGGTGATCATGGAGCCGAAGGACGCGCCCACCGTTCCGGCCGTACTCACCCAAGACAATCCCTCGGTGAGGGATTCCTCGGGCACGGTCTCCTTCATCACCAGGTTGCCGGAGGCGAACACCGGCGAAATGGTCAGACCGGTGAGGATCTCCACCAATCCCATGATGATCAGATTGCCCATGCAGGCGTGGATGACCACGAATCCCACGGTCATGATCGCAAGGAACATCACCATGTGACGCCAACGGGAGCCTTTGAGCTCACGCGAGCCGAAAACGAGCGCGCCGATGCATGAGCCGAGCGCGAGCATGGCGAGCTGCACGCCCAGCACGGAATCGAGGTGCAACGATTTCATCACGGCCGTCATGGAGGTGTCGAACGCGGTGAAGCTCATGTTGAAGATGATGAAGACGAGCAGCAGCGGGATCACGCCGGCATAGGTGAGCACGCTGCGTTTGCTGTTCCCACGCCCGCCTTTCAGTTGGCTGAGTCCGAACCGCACGGCGTTCCTGCTGGCGGAACCGGTCGCGTTCGCGGAGCGCACCGACTCGTCGCTCGCATCGGCGGCGACGACCTCGACGGGTCGCATGACCGGCGGCTGCGTGTCGCGCAGGGCGAAGAAGATCGTGCCACCGATCGCCGCCGCGCACGTGGGTACGAACAGCTGCGAGACCGGGTGCACGGATGCCGCGAGGAACGCGGCCAGGATCGGGCCGAAGATGAACACGATCTCATCGATGGCGGATTCCAACGCATACGCGGTGTTGAGCAGCCCGTTGTTGCCGGTGCGTTCGAGCACATACGCCCAGCGGGTGCGCACGAGCGCGCCGAACGCGAACTGGGTCAGGCCCATCACGACGGCCAGCAGGAACAGCAGTGGAATCGGTACGCGCACAAGCGCCGCGAAGGCGAAGGCGAGCATGGCGACGATCTGCACGGCGAGCACCATCCTGCCGATGCGACGCTGCCCGAACCGGTCGAACAGACGCGCGTACAGCGGGGTAACCACCGCGGTGGCGAGCACATAAGCGGCGCTCATGGTGCCGGCGATCGTCCAATTGTCGTACAGGTGGTTGAGAGCGAGGATGATGCCCAGGCCCATCATCGACATGGGAAAACGCGCGAGCGCACCGGACGCGCAGAACGCTTTCGTGCCGGAGATGGAGAACAGCATCGCGTACGGCGAACGCTTGGGCTCGATGGTGGTTTCTGCGGTGGTTTCGGGGGTGTGATCGGTTTCGACGGTTTCGATGACGCCCGCGGTGCCTTCGATCTCGACATCGAATTGCCGTGAGGTTTTGTTGCGCATCATCAGATCTGCACCTGTCCACGGTAGATGAACATGTCATCGAACAACGGTTCGTCCCCCTCGGCCACCGGAGTGCCGGCGGGGCGTTCCGCGATGCGTTCCAACCCCTTGTGATCGTAGAAGCTCACGTCGCAGTCGGAATCAGTATGCAGATAGAACGCGTCCACGTCCCATGCCGCCAGATACCGCTGCATACGGTTCCACAATCCTCCGCCGACGCCGCACCCGCGCACATCCGGGTTGACGACGAACAGTTCCAGTTCGCCCAGCGTGGTTTCGTTGGCATGGCCTTCGCGTTCCAGCTCCAGCTCCAGGGCGAAGGCGTTGTTGAGTCGGTCAAGCCGTTTCGACGCCTCGACGTCGGCGCGGATCAGACGCTCAGTTTCGGTCATTTCCCCGGCAACGTCGATCTCGTCGAGCTGGGGACTCTCCCCCGCTACACGGATGAATGTGACGCCCGCGAGCACGCCATCCGCGGTGAACGCGGCATTCGCGAACGTGGCCGGCTGCAGGTAGTGCAGCACGAAATATCTGGATATTAGCGTCGAATACTCGGTGCCCGCGAGCGCCCCGTCCTGCGGCCAGGTGCGGTCGAACAGTTCGGTCACGGCATCCAGATCGTCCCAGGTGATGGGGCGGTAGATGATGGAATTCGGGTTGATGCCAGCATTCCCGCCGGCGGGGTTGGTTGCGTTCTTCGCAGCCATGATCTGCTCCTTAGTCGTGTCGCATCCGGCACGTGCGCCCGCCCACACACGCTGCGCGAGGGTAGCGGTTTCCTCGCAACGTGGCCTTCGGTGCGTTTACTCCCTGAAGCCGGCCCGCCGCCCGTTTCGGCGCGACGGCATCGCTGCAAAAACATTGAGGAATCCCGTAGCTCTACTCGGCAAGGATCTTGTCTTGTCAGGCCTTTGAGCTCACGATTCGGCTCGAATAGGCCTAACCGATACTAGCGGCACGTGCCGATACCATGCCGACGGCGTAATCCATTCGGCTCATTCGACGGTTTTCCCGCTATTCTTCCCGCCGTTCCCCTCATCGTCCCACACCCACCGACTGTCGCCGGTCTCATCGATATGCGACTCTTCTGAGTCGACGATCTGCGTATACAGCCGTTCGAGCCGTTCCTCACGCACCGGTTTGGCGAGTTCACATTCCCATACGTCGATGACACGCCAGCCGTCGTCGAGCAGACGATGATGCTGGTCACGGTCGCGCTCGCGGTTGCGCAGCAGTTTCGCATTCCAGAATTCCACGTTGGATTTGGGCATCGAATGGTTGCCGCAGTGCTCATGCATATGCCAGAAGCAGCCGTTGACGAATACGATGACGTGGTATTTGGGCAGCACGATGTCCGGATGCCCTGGGTAGCGTTTGTCGTTTTTGCGGAATCGCAGGCCGCGGCGGAACAGGTAGCTGCGTACGAGCACTTCGATTTTGGTGTCTTTGCCGCGGATGCGCGACATGGTGTAGCTGCGCGTGCCGCGCTCGTATTTACCGGTTTCGCCGGTTGTCGCGCGTTTCGTGTTCTTCCCCCGTTTCGCCCGTTTCACCGGTTTGCGCTTCTTCGCATTCTCTTCGTTCTCGCTTGCCACGCACACGAGTGTAACGCCATACGCCGCACAGCTCCACGCCACCAAGTACCCTGAAAGGCATGAATCTTACTGATATCTCTCCCGCAGTCGCACTCACCCCTCTCGACGGCCGTTATCGCAACGCCACCGCCCCTCTGGTTGAATACCTGAGCGAACCCGCACTGAACCGCGAACGTATGCGCGTGGAAGTGGAATGGATGATCCTCCTGGCCAACGGTTTCGAAGGCAACGGCAACCGCCCCGTCGTCGACGGCGTCACCCCGTTCACCGAAGCCGAACAGGCGTATCTGCGCGCCATCCCCGAGAACTTCGGCGCCGAAGGCATCGCCCGCCACGCCGCGCATGAGGCGATCACCCACCATGATGTGAAGGCCGTGGAATACTACATCGACGACTTCATCGACGAAGCCCCCGCCGAACTGACCAACATCAACGACCGTCTCAAGACGCTGGTGCATTTCGCCTGCACCTCCGAAGACATCAACAACCTCTCCACCGCCCGTTGCGTGAAGAACGCCATGGAACACGTGTGGACCCCCGCGTTCAAGGAGATCATCGACCATCTCGCCGGCAAGGCCGAAGAGTATAAGGACAAGGCGCTGCTCTCCCTGACCCACGGCCAGCCCGCCACCCCGACCACGCTCGGCAAGGAACTCGCCGTATACGTGTACCGTCTGAACCGTCAGCTCAAGCACATCGAACAACAGGAGTACCTGGGCAAGATCAACGGCGCGACCGGCACGTTCGGCGCCCATCTGGCCGCCTGCCCGGACGTCGATTGGATCGCCGTCTCCCGTGAGTTCGTCGAGAACCGCATGGGACTGACCTGGAACCCGCTGACCACGCAGATCGAAAGCCATGATTGGCAGGCCGAACTGTATTCCACCGTCTCCCACGCGAACCGCATCATGCACAACCTGTGCGTGGATGTGTGGATGTACATCTCCCGTGGCGTGTTCGCGCAGATCCCGGTGAAGGGCGCGACCGGATCCTCCACCATGCCGCACAAGGTGAACCCGATCCGTTTCGAGAACGCCGAAGCGAACTTCGAGATCTCCTGCTCCCTGCTCGACACCCTGTCCGCCACGCTGGTGGAATCCCGCTGGCAGCGCGATCTGACCGATTCCACCACGCAGCGCAACATCGGTTCCGCGCTCGGCTACAGCCAGCTGGCCCTGTACAACCTGATGGGCGGCCTGAAGTCCATCCACCCGAACGATTACGCCATCGAGCATGAGCTCGACACCAACTGGGAGGTGCTCGGCGAGCCAATCCAGACCGCGATGCGCGCCTGCGAGCTCAAGGGCCTGCCCGGCATGGAGAAGCCGTATGAGAAGGTCAAGGAGCTGATGCGCGGCCACGAGATCAGCAAGGAAGCCGTCGAACACTTCATCGACGAACAGTCCTTCGACGATGAGACCGCGGCACGTCTCAAGGCGCTGACCCCCGCGACCTACACCGGATGGGCCGGCAAGCTGGTCGCCTTCGACCGCTGAACCGCACACTCCGATTGCCGATGCCGGTGACGCCCCAAGGCGCCGCCGGCATCGGCAATCCACATTCATGGGCGTCACGGGCCGCACCGGCACGTGACCCGACAGCCGGCACAGCCCGCAACGCATAACGGATAGGACGGATATGCATATTGACGACGTCGCCCCACGGCGCACACGAGACTTCGGGGACCTCACCCGCGCGGCGCTTTCACTCGTGGGCGCGATCATAGTGATGGTGTTCGCCGTATACATGGGCGGTATCACCAGCGGCGTCGAATCCGACGCCCACACCGCGGCGCAAGCCATCAACTGGCTCGCGGACATCCCCGCATCCGTACTGCAGCAACTCGCCACGGTCCTTATCGTCGTGATGGTGAGCCTGCAACTGCTCTTCGCCCGCGAATGGCTCACCACGGTGACCGCCATAGCCAGCATGCTCATCGGCTATCTCGCCTCATGGGCCGTTTCCACCCTGCTATGCGGACTGGGCGACAGAATCCTGGCGCTGGCATTGATTTCCGCCACCACCATGCTGGATTCCGGCCTATTGCCTGGCATCTACGCGGCCATGGCGGCCTTCCTGACCACCGCAGGCCCAAGACGCATACGCTCGTCGGTCAAATGGGGATGGAACATCCTCTACGCCACCGCCGCGCTCATGGTCATCCTCTCCTGGCATTCCGTGACGGGCATGCTCGTCTCGTTCGTCATAGGCAGGGCGCTCGGCATGATCATCCGATTCATCGTAGGCACGCGCAACACCGGCGCATGGGGCAAGGACCTGGCGAACGTACTACGCAACATCGGTCTCGACGTCGAAACCCTCACACGCCAGCAGGAACCCCATTCACGCGTCCGCGCCCTCAATGTCTCCCTCGACGACGACCTGGTCGAAGGCTCGCGCATCTACGACATGCACACCGCAGCCGGCAAACGATACGTGATCTCCGTACTCGACGCGCAGATGCACACCGCCGGATACCTCAAGCAGCTGTGGAGCTGGCTGCGATTCACCGGCATCTCCATCCGTCGCGACCGCAACGTCCGCGACGCCGTACAACACCACTTCGCCATGCTGCTGGGACTACGCTCCGCCGGACTGCCCGCCATGGCACCATACGGCGTGGCCGACACCGAGGAATCCGCGATTCTCGTCCTCGACGCGCACACCGGCGAACGCCCCACGAACCTGAACCTGCTCACCTACGACGACGCCATCGAATACATGCGATTCCTCGACGTGGCGAACCGCCGCGGCTACACGCACCGCTGCATCACCCCCGACACCCTCGCCCGAATGGACGGCGGCATCCCCGTCATCGCAGGCTGGCACAACGGCGACAGCGGATCGGCAGGCACCAACATCGCACTCGACAAAGTGCAACTCCTCGCCCTGTTCGCGGCACTCATCGGCGTGGACGACGCGCTCGCCGCCGCACGCGAGGTCTGGGGTGAGGAGACGCTGCTCGACATCGCGCCGTTCCTGCAGAAGGTCGCCATCCCCTTCCCCACACGCGCGCTGGAATCCTGGGATAAGCAGATGTTGAAAACCCTGCAGACCCGTATCAACGCCATGGCCGACGACGAGCAGAACGACGCCCCGGAACCGGTGACGCTCGCCCGCTTCTCCTGGCGGTCCATGCTGGCCATGCTGTTGGTCATCGTCGCCGTGGTCGTGGTGTTCACCCAGCTCAAGCCCGAGGAGATCATCGCTGCGCTGCGCAACGCGAATCCCGCCATGGCCGCGATATGTCTCACGTTCGGCGTGCTCAGCTGGATGGGTTCCTCCCTATCGCTCGGCGCGCTGATCGAGAAAAACAAACGTCGCCCGCTCGGCATATTCATGAGCCAGGTGGCCGGCGGTTTCGCGACCGTGTCGATGCCCGCGGGCGTGGGCCCTGCCTTCGTGAACCTGCAGTTCCTGCGCAAAACCGGCTACCGCAACACCGTCGCCACCGCGATCATGAGCGCAGTGATGGCCGTCTATTACCTGACGTATTTCGCGTTGCTGATTCTCATCGGCCTGTTCACCGGCAAGCACACGCTGTCCGGCAGCATTCCCACGAACACCCTGGTGATCGCGCTCGGCGCGGTCGGCGCGGTATTGGCCATCGCCATGATGATTCCGCCACTGCGGCATGTGGTGACGCAACGTTTTGCGCCCATGGCGAAACGATATTTCACGCAGCTGGTCAACGTGCTCAATCAGCCGACCGAATTGACGGTCAGCATCGGCGGCGGCGCGTTGCAGAACATCGCCACCGGTCTGGCGTTCTGGGCGGCACTGCTCGCGTTCGGCGTGCATATGAACCCCATCGAAACGATTTTCGTGTTCATGCTCGCCTACGCGCTCGGTTCCGCGGTCCCCACGCCGGGCGGCTTGGGCGGCGTGGAAGCGGCGCTCACCTTCGCGTTCGTGGCGGTCGGTGTTCCGCAGGGCGTCGCGTTGTCCGCCACGCTGCTGCATCGCGTGGTGTTCTACTGGCTGCGCATCCCGCTGGGTGCCCTGGCCATGAAATGGCTGGATCGCCATGATCTCATCTGAGGAAACCCGTCCAATCATGCGAACTTGCCACATAAGCCTCACATTTTTGCCCAAAACGGGAGAAAAACACGGAAAAACGTTGTCATAATGCGGTATTTGGCGGGTTCGTGCGCTAATATCTTACATGTCACAAACGGATGCACTCCTGGCGGAGTCATCCCCGGATAAAGAAGGACACTTATGGCATACAACAAGTCTGATCTCGTCTCGAAGATTGCTCAGAAGTCCAACCTGACCAAGGCTCAGGCTGAAGCTGCCGTCAACGCTTTCCAGGATGTGTTCGTCGAGGCTATGAAGTCCGGCGAAGGCCTGAAGCTGACCGGTCTGTTCTCCGCTGAGCGCGTCAAGCGCGCCGCCCGCACCGGTCGCAACCCGCGTACCGGCGAAACCATCGAGATCCCCGCCACCTACGGCGTGCGCATCTCCGCTGGCTCCCTGCTGAAGAAGGCTGTCACCGAGAAGTGATCTCGCGCCATAGATAAGCAAACCCCCCGCCCGATGTCGGACGGGGGGTTTGCTTATGCCTCACATGTCTCGCTAGTCTCACCGGACTCCGCCAGCCTCGCCGCGCAGCGCATCCATCAGCGCGGTGAACTCCGCAGTGGAGTGCGCGTCGAACGGGTCGAGCAGCACCGCCTCGCGCCGGACCGGACTGGCCAGCGTGCACGTGGTCCAATCGCAGGAGAATTGCGCGTTCGCCTCGCGGGCGACACGCACGAACCGCCCACGCAGCGCGGCACGGGTGCCCTGCGGCGGCGTATCGACCGCCTTGTCGCCGGCATCCCGGTCGGCGATCCGCCTCAACTGGCCGTGTGCGACCAGCGAACCGTACAGGCGACCGTTGGCCACATCATGGTACTCCAATTCCAGACGCTCCAACGCGGTGCGGGAAACCTGCGGTTTACGGCGGCGCACCGCCTCCGCCAACCGGTATTTCACCGCCCAATCCACACGCTGCGCGAGCGCGGCCATATCCCCACGCTCCAACGCATCCAACGCCCAACGCCATGCGTCGAGAATCGCTTCGGGCGAAGTACGCGGCAATCCAGCGGCGATTGCGTCGCCATGTTCATGCACGAACGCTTCGACCACGTCGAAATACCGGCGCTGGATCCGCATGGCCGTCAACGTGCGACCGTTTGCTTCACCATCCGCACCCTTGACAGCCAATCCGGCTTCCGGGTCATCCAGGAAACGACTCACGGTGCGATTCGCCTCGGTGGGGTCGGCCAAAGCAAGCCCCTCGAACCCGGAGGGAACACCACGCCGCACGGCATCCTCGATCACGCACAGCACCAGATGCGTGGTGGCGAGCTTCAGCCACGTAGCCCACTGCGAACGGTTGGAATCACCGATGATCACATGCAGACGCCGGTAGGATTCAGGATCGGCATGCGCCTCGTCACGGGTGTTGATCATGGGGCGCGCCCGCGTGGTGGCGGATGAGACGGCCTCGTCAAGGAAGTCGGCACGCTGCGTGATCTGGAAACCCGACTCGGCGAACCGCCCCGCACCCGTATACAGCTGACGGGTGATGAGGAACGGCAACAGCTGCTCCTCGATGAGTTCAAGATTCACGAAACGGCGCACGAGATAATTCTCATGGCAGCCGAACGCATGCCCGGCGGAATCGACGTTGTTCTTGAACACGTGGATCGTGGCATGGTCGCCATGACCGGCACGCAGACGGTGCTGCGCATCCAAGGCGAGACGCCGCATGATATGTTCACCAGCGAGATCCTGTTCGAGCGCGTCCATGGGGTCGGCCGCCTCGGCGGTGGCATACTCCGGGTGCGAGCCGACGTCCAAGTACAGGCGTGAACCGTTGTCCAGATACGTGTTGGTGGATCTCGCCCGCGACACGACCGGCTGGAACATCGTCATGGCCACCTGACCGGCGTCCACGGCTTTATCGGCACCCGTGACGGATACGCCGTATTCAGTTTCGATGCCGAAGATACGTTCGAATCCGTCGCGCATACCGGTACGCTCATGCATGGCGCGGGTGCTGCTGTCACGCAGCTGAGGCATCACTCGCCGCCTTTTTGCACGAAGCTCGACACGTAATCCTCGGCGCTGGTCTCCAACGTCGATTCGATATCGTCGAGCACGGAATCGAGGACATCGAAGTCCTCCTGCTGCTGTGCGGCGCCGGAGGCAAGAACCTGATCCTCGCCGCCCGACTGCTGCTCCTCATGCTGCGTCTGCTGGAACTGCTGTGGCATGATTGGTCACTTCCTTGATGTTCTGATGAAGTTCTGACGTCCCGATGGAGTCCGATGGAACCCAATGGTGTCCGATGGATCAGTGCTGGTGGGTCAGTGCTGGGTGAGGATCGGCTTGAGCTCGCGGTCGATCAGCCCGTTGGTACATACGATGTCGTTGTTCTGACGCCAGTGGATGTCACTGCCGTCCCAACGGTGCAACGCACCCTGCGCCTCCCAGACCACCACGGCTGCCGCGGAAATCGCCGGCACATCCCAATCGTGCAGTGCGGGCTCGAAATACGCGTCATACGTGCCATCCGCGACCTTGCACAGGTCGAGCGACGCGGGACCGACACGCTTGACGTCGGCGGGATGATGCCCGGCCAACGCCGCCACCGCGGCCAGAGCGCGATCGGATTCGCCTGGAAGGTACGACATGCCGAAACTCACTACGGATCCCTCAAGATTGGGGGTGACGGACGGTACGACCTTCTCGCGTTTCTCGCCGAGCTGCGTGTTACGGATGCGCACCGCGCCGCCGCCGCGCACCGCCACATACGTCTCGCCCAATGCGGGGGCGTGCACGACGCCGAGAATCGGCTGAGCCGACCCCTCCCAATTGAATTCGAACAGGGAGATGGTGACGGCCCATTCGCTCATGTTGCGCACGTAGTTGATGGAACCGTCAAGCTTGCCGACGCACCAGTAGCGCTGCCCCGGATGGCTTTCCGCCGGGCGGGTCTGCCAGAAACCGTCGAAATGATTGATATCCGCAAGACGGCCCGACACGTATCGCAGCAGCCTGTTATCCACTTCGCCGGCGAAACGCTGACCGCCCTCGCCGTGTGTGATCACGCTGCCATGTGAGTTCAACTGATCCTGCAGAGCGTGGACGCCCGCCGCCTTGGCCGTTTCGACGACCTTCATCGCCAGTTCGCGTAGATTCTCTTGTGTCATAGTGCACATTCTAACTACGCCCGGAGATTGCGCCGAGAGCCTGAGCCGCGCTGCCTGCATGTTCCAGCGCGTCACGGGTCCGAGCCGCGCCGAAAGCGAGCGGATCGGACATGTCGAGATCGACGAGGCCATCCCGGCCGACCGCCCGCACCCGTTCCGCGGAAGCGTTGCCATACACGTTGTCGAGCGTATCGCGCAACGCTTCCGGCCTACGCACCGTGATATGCGACCAGCTGGCAGCCACGATCTCATCAGGGAACCGCCGAACCAGCTCCGCACGCAGCCAGGCGCGAGTCTCCTCCGGCGCGGCGGACGCGGCGTGGTCAAGTCCCTGATCATCCACCACACGCTCGGTCTTCGATTCGACCTTGGCATAAATGGACTCCGCCGGGTCGAGCGCCGCCCACCGCAGATCGATGGCGGCCAGACGCGGATCCGACCAGTCGGCACCGCCGAGCCTGCGACGCATCCGCTCCAGCAACTGCCATTTGAACAGCCACTCCACACGCCCCGCCTCGGCACGCATGGCAAGACGCTCATCGTCGGAGGCATGCCGGATCGCCGCGATGTCGGCGAGCGCCTGCCCCCACATGGCCATGATGTTGCGCGTCTGCCGGTCCTCCCATGCCGGTTCGCCCTTGGTATCGGTGCCGAGCACCATTGACGCGACCGCATACACCGCGCCGCGCAACCGCACCTGCATCTGCCAGGCGGTTATGCTTCCGCCATGCTCCAACGGCAGCTCGGCTTCCAACCCAAGATCATGCGACACGGTATGCATGGCTTCGACCGGATCTGCCAAGCGCAGTCCCTCGATAAGTCCGTGCACGTCGAATCCGGCCTCATCCGCATGTTCGAGCATCCACAGCAGCATGCTGGTCACGCCGAGTTTCAACGCCTGAGGCACATCCATGCGATTCGCGTCGCCCACGATCACGTGCAGACGCCGGTATTCGCCCGTGGAATGGGATTCGTCGCGCGTATTGATGATCGGACGGTCGAATGTGGTCTGCAAACCGATCTTGGCGTGAATGTAATCGGCACGCTGACTGAGCTGATAACCCGGCTCCTCGCTGCGCTCGCCGACACCGACGCGACCCGAACCCGCCCAAATCTGACGTGAAATGAAATGCGCGGTCATCAGGCCCGCCACGTCGTCGAACGGTACACGCCGCAGCATCATGTAATTCTCATGCGTACCCCAGCTGGCACCCTTGCCATCCACGTTGTTACGATGCAATGCGATGACATGGCCGGTGACATGGCTGGCCTGACACACGGCGGCCAACATGAGACGGTCGCCCGCATGGTCGTAGGCGACCGCCTGGAACGGGTCGACGGTCTCCGGCGCGGAATATTCGGGGTGCGCGTGATCGACATAAATGCGCCCGCCGTTGGGGGCGATGACATTGACGATGTTAAGCTGCGGGGAGTCGGTGAGCATCTCCGGCCGGGCGGCGGCGCGATCCAGACGCGTGCCACGCGCATCGTTCACCGGATCCTCCTGCCGGTAATCCCAGCGAATATGCCTCGTGCGCGTATCCGCAGCCGCACCCACCACATCGAACGACAGCCGCACCGGCTGATAATGCGCCGCACCAACCTGCGACACGGCATACTCCGTCTCCGTGCCCATCACACGCAACACGCTCATGATCGTTCCCCTGTCCTTTCCAGCCGAGTCAGGCTCCTACGCACGTTCCGCTTCCGTTTCCGGAACCTGTCTGATGGCGGTGATGCTGCCCGTTTCGAACCCGTTGACACGGCTCCACTGCTCGGGATCCGCGTCAAGCAGCGCATCACGCGTCTCACGGAACTCGTCATCCACCGCCGCGGCCAGCAGATCCGCATCCAACGCGACCTGCCCGCCCGTCTCAATCGAAGCCTTGACCGCACACGTCTTGGCACGGTCGACAATGTTCTTCAGGCTCGCGCCGGACACCACATCCGCAAGGAACAACCCACGCCAACGCCCGTTCGTATCACGCACCTGCGCAAGCTCACGCCGCGCGGACCTGGCCATGATGTCACGCACCAGCACCGCCGCAAGCGCGGAAGCATCCATCCCCTGCCGCAACGGCAGATCGTCGGTGAGATAATGCCGCACAATCGCCACCGCAGATTCGGCGGACGGCCTGTCGACGCGGATCTTCACATCGAGACGACCGGCACGCAGCACGGCCGGATCGATCATGTCCACACGATTGGACGCGCCGATCACCATCACATTATCCAACGATTCCACGCCGTCAAGCTCGGTGAGGAACTGCGGCACGATCGTGGTCTCCACATCCGAGGACACGCCCGAACCGCGCGTGCGCAGCAGCGAATCCATCTCATCGATAAACACCACCACCGGCCGGCCATCCGCCGCGCGCTCGCGTGCCCTGGCGAAAATCAGACGGATGAGACGCTCCGACTCGCCCACATATTTATTGAGCAGTTCCGGGCCCTTCACCGAGAGGAACACGCCGCCGCCCGCGCCGGATTCAGCGGCGAGTGCATGCGCCACGGCCTTGGCGATAAGCGTTTTGCCGTTGCCGGGAGGACCGTACAGCAGCACGCCCTTCGGGGCGCGCAGATCGTAACGTTCGAACAGTCCACGATGCAGGAACGGCAGTTGGACGGCGTCGCGGATGCGTTCAATCTGGGCGTCGAGGCCGCCGATGTCGTCGAAGGTGACGTCGGGGATTTCCTCAAGCACCAGATCGAGATCGTCCTCCTGCGGCAGCAGGCCGATGGCCAGACGGGCGGACGGTTCCACGAGCACGCGCTGCCCGTTGGACAGTTTGGCGAGCGCCAGTTCGGACGAGCGGCGTACCGCGGTGAGGGCTCCGCTGGCGTCACGCACCAGCAGGCGCCCGTCGTCGAGCACTTGCGTGATGGTGCGCACCACGCCCACGTCGTCGGCGGCACGCTGGTCGACCAGCACCATCGATTCGTTGAGCAGCACCGTGTTGCCCGCGGCGAGTCTGGCGACGTTGAAGTTGGCAGCGACCGGCACGATCATGCGCCTCGTGCCGGCGATCACCTCGGCCGAAGCGTGCTGTACGCCGTATTCGTCGGTGCGGGACGATTCGACGCGCACCATGGTGGCGAAGGTCATGGGCGGTTGGGCCAGCTGCGCGAGTTGGGCGCGGGCCTTGTTCAGTTCCTTGCCCGCGCGGGTCAGGGCCTCGGCCAGCGCATGGTTCTTGGCTTTCAGCTGGTCGTTCGCCTGCGCGAGCGCCTGAGCGGATTGCTCGGCGTTGAAGTCATCCTGCCTGCGATCATCCATGAGTGCGTCCTTTCCATGTCCCTGCGCCCGCCGACGTCGTTCGTCGCGCATACCGCTACCGTACGTACCACCGTCGTACGTACTACCGTACGGCTTCAGCGGCCCGTTCGGCGGCATTTGTCCCAGTGTTTGTCCCAACGTTTTCCCACAATCGAAAGCATGACTTCACCCGTTTCGCCCGCCAGCACCGCATCCGCCAAGCCGTCCCTCAACCGTCCCGGTCTTCTGGTGATGGATGTCGATTCCACGTTGATCGATGAGGAAGTGATCGACGAGTTGGGCGATGCCGCCGGTTGCGGCGAGAGGATCGCCCGCGTGACCGAGCAGGCGATGCGCGGCGAGCTGGACTTCCGCGAGGCGCTGTGTGCACGCGTGGCGCTGTTGGAGGGTCTGCCGGTTTCCGTGTTCGACGAGGTGTACCGGCGTATCCATTTCACGAACGGCGCGCATGAGCTGATCGACACGCTGCACGCGCACGGCTGGAAGGTCGGCGTGGTGTCGGGAGGATTCCATGAGGTCGTGGACCGTTTGGCGGATGATGCGCATATCGACTACCGTTTGGCCAACCGCTTGGAAACGCGCGACGGCGTGCTCACCGGCAAAGTGTTGGGCGACATCGTGACCAAGCAGGTGAAGCTGGATTCGCTGCACGCCTGGGCGAGCGAACTGGGACTGCCGATGAGCCAGACCGTGGCTATGGGTGACGGGGCGAACGATATCCCCATGATTCATGAAGCGGGGCTCGGCATCGCGTTCTGCGCGAAGCCGAAGACGCGCGATGCCGCTCCCGCGGCGATCACGACGCGCGACCTGCGCTTGGTGCTCGATTTCCTGAACTGAGGCTGGCCCGAAACGGGTGTTTCGGGCCATTTCTCCTCTACGGGTTCAGTCGAGATACGCGGTTTCGGCGAGGCGGGCGCCACGCGCCCAATCCGCGGCACGCATGGCCTTCTTGCCCTGCGCCTTGACTTCCAGCAGTTCCAACGGCGTGCTGCCGGTGCCCATCCACACGTTCTTCTTGCCAGCCCGCAACTCGCCCGGCTTCAAATCGGCCGGCACGTTCGGACGTTCCATATCCGCCGGGATGGCGCCCAACACATGCAGGGTGATCGACTCCCCCGCGTCACCCGTGGCGTGCAGTTCGGCCCAAGCTCCCGGATTCGGCGTGCACGCACGGATCTGACGATCGATGGCTTCGACCGTGTCGCCGACCACGATATGCGCGTCCTCCACGCTGATCTTGTGCGCGTATTCGGCCTGCTCGTGGGCTTGCGGCGTGAATGTCGCGGTGCCGTCGCCCACTTGGGCCAGCGCGTCCACGTACATCGGCGCACCCTCGTCCGCCAGTCGTTCCAACAGTTCGCCGGAGGTTTCGCGGCCGGTCAGTTCGACGGTCATGGAGGCGATCACCGGACCGTCGTCGAGCCCCTCACCCACTTTGAACACGTCGGCGCCCGTGGTGGCGTCGCCCGCCCAGATGGCACGCTGCGCCGGAGCCGCGCCGCGCCATTTCGGCAGATTGGAGAAATGCAGGTTGTACCAGCCCAGCGGCACCGCATCGAGCACGGCCTTGGGCAGGATGTTACCGTAGGCGATGACGGCGGCGATGTCGGCGTTGAGCTCGGCAAGAGTGTTAAGGAACTCCGGATCGCGCGGCTTGTCGGTGAATACGGGGATGCCGAGTTCCGTCGCCGCGGCCTTGACCGGGCTCGGCGCGAGCTTGCGTCCACGCCCCACCGGCGCATCCGGGCGGGTGAGTACACCAACCACCTCGAACCGGGGATCGGCCGCGAAGGCACGCAACGACGGCACTGCCACTTCGGGTGTGCCTGCAAACAGCAATCTCAACGTCATGTTATTCTCCTTGTTCCGCTGTCGCATGTGTCCGCGGATTTCCCGCCACGCGACTGTCGCTTATAGGTTCCTACCTTGCGCGGTCCTTCGACGCGACGCGTCGGTTTACGCTCCAAGCACGAGTATATTGGCCCGGCATCGACCCTTCTCCGCTGGGCGTTGTGCCGTCTCGCTTATCATCTCGCTTATATATGGCGGATTCCGTGGCCTTCAAACAGCCAAGTGGCTTATATATGGCACGTAAACGGCGAAATCGCAAGTAGCATCCTTGGTATTCCACCGTCCATACTTGGGATATCTCGTTTTGGGTGCCATATATAAGCCACCTAGCGCAATCGGGACCCCGGAATCCGCCATATATAAGCAAGATGGCGCAGCGGACCCGTGCGCCCGGGCAGTTGTTGGCGGCTTAACGGTCGGCATTGCGACTGGAAGCCGTAAAAGCCGCCCCGGAAAACTCACTGAAAAACTCACTGAACGTCAGGGATGGCCACACCGTTGGCGATCAGCAGCTCACGCAGCTTCACCGGATCGCGGAACCGGATGCCGCGAATACCCGCGTTGTTCGCGCCGACGATGTTCATCGCCTTGTCGTCCACGAACACCGCGCCTTCGGCACCGATGCCGAACTCTTCCAACGCCTTCTCATAGATCGCGCGGTCGGGCTTGCGCAGCCTCACATACCCGGACACCACTTTGCCGTCCAGCTGGCGCAGGATCGGCGTGGTACGTTCGGCGATCGGGTACAGCTCCTTCTCCCAGTTCGACAGGCCCCACACGCCGATGCCCGCCGCCTTGAGATCGTTGATGAGCACGCGGGCGCCCGGCACCACGCCGGTGAGGGAATCCTCGAAGTTCTCAAGGTAATACGTGAGAATATCGGCCCACTCGTCGCCGTGGGTCTCGCGCATCCACGCGATGCCCTCCTCGGGCGTGGCGCCGGCATCCATGCGGTCGTTGGCGTCGTAGAAGCCGGAGATGTCGTTGTCGAGGAACTGTTCGATGGTTTCCGCACTGTACCGTGGGATGAGCACCGCGGAAGGTTCCCAGTACAGCAGCACGTTGCCGAAGTCGAAGATCACGTCGGTGATCGGCTTGCCCGCGTTCACGGCGGCTTCGCCCTGTGCCATGAGCACGTCGTATTCCATGTCCGGTTCTCCGGGCCAACCCTTCATCGTCCGCTCCTTGCCTCGCATTGTCGTTTCCGGCCGGACGTACCGCTGGCCACCGTCCGTTTTCCGCATTCATTATGCCGCATGACGCGCCGTGACGCGGCTGTGGCGCGTATCACATGCGGCGGCGGGAACATCAGATGAGATCCTTCGGGTCGAGTTGGAATCGCAGTTCGCCGAACTCGCGTGAGGCGACATGGCGTGCGACCTCGTGTTTCAACCGTTTCGCCAGCTCCTCGCGTCGCGCGTACGGCACGCGCACCACGGCCTTGACACGATCGGCGGTCGCTTCCAGCTCGCGCGCGTTCAACGTGCGCGGCTGGGCAATCGGCACCGGGCCAAGCAGTCCCGGCCATTCCACGTCGAAGTTCACCATGCCGTCATCGCCGCGACCGGACGGCGTTCCCCCACCGGTTGCGGCGATCATCTCCCCTTGGGCGAAACCCGCTTGTGCGGCGCGTGGAGCCGGGCATACCGCCATGTCGCCGCCGATCACGCCGATACGCTCCAAGGCGACACGCACCGATTCGGCACGCCCCCACACGCAAGCGACCGCCGCCGCGGGCGGCATGCCCGTGCCGAGACGTTCCGCCAACTCCTGCTTGGCGAGGATGGAGGAATCCCAGAGCATCAGCGACTGGGCGATGGCCGGATATGTTTCGCCGAGCAGCAGCACCTGTCCTCCGCGCGTACGCGGTGCGCACAGCGATGCCACCCGCATCCATGAGGCGAGCGTATCCACACGCGCGTCGAGGCCCGGCTTGTACAGGCTGTTCCATGCGTCGAGGATGGCGACGGACGCGTATGAGCCGTACGGCGTGTTGGCGTTCCTGCCGCCATTCGCGCCATTTGCATCATTCACGCCCTTCATGCCCTTCATGCCATTCACGCCGTTCGTGTCGCCTCCGGATACGCGGATGCGCGGTTCGGCGCCCGGAGTCGCGATCACGATGACGGGCCTGTTATCGATGACCTCAATCGGACCGTTCGGCTGGCTCGGGCTGGACAGCAGGACCGGCACGCCACGGAACAGGCCGCGCAGCTCGTCGGCGGTACCGGCCGCGCCGACATGCACCACGCGCAGGCGATCGCAATGGCAGTACCGGCATCGCCAATTCACGGCGGCGAAACCGCACCAGCGGCATCGCGGCGCGTCGGCACCACTGCCTGCACCTGCGCCGGTGGTATGCACCCGCTGCAACGGGCCTGTGCACCGTGCGCATCTGGCCTGACGCAGGCATTTCGGGTTCGCGCAGCTCAGCGCCTCAGCCACGCCGTCGGCGGGAATGGAGAACAATACCGGCCCGGAGCGCAGCGCCTGACGGATGTTGTTGACCGCGGTGTGCGGCACGCGTGCGCCGATCGACGGGTCGGCGAGACGTGCGAGCTCGTCGCGGTTCAGCCATCGCACCCAGGGGGTGGCGTCTTTGAGCACGCTGGGCAGCGGGCGGATCGCCACGCTGGGGCCGCTCACCGCGCTGTTCACGTCGATGCCGCGTCCACCGGCATTCCAGCCGGTTCCGCCTATTCTGCCAGCTCCACCGCATTCCAGCTCCCATTGGCTCAGCGGACTGCGCGCGTTGGCGAGCGCCACGAACGTGCCACCGTGCAGTCGCGCACGCAGGCGCATCACGCCGCGCCCTTGGGCGTAGGGGACCATGCCGTCGGCCTGCTGGTAGGCGGCGTCGTCCATGATCGCGAACAATGCCGGCCCTTCCACCGGCGCGTACATGGCGGCGCGGGTGCCGATCACGCATTTCACGCTGCCCGTGGCGATGGCGAGCCATGCGCGGTAGCGGTCGGCTGGGGGCAGTGCGGCAGTGAGGACGGCGACGTCGCCGGCCCATCCGCCGGTTTCCGAACCGTTGCGCGCAAACCGCCGCAGTCCGAACGCTTCCAGTTCACGCATCATGAGATCGGTTTCACGCGCGTCCGGCAGCACCGTCACCGCGGCATGCCCTGCGGCCAACGATTCCACGGCCATCCAAGCCAATGCCCGCGCGGCCGAGGCGATGCCCGGCAGCGGGTCGACGATGAACGCCCGGAACGCGTTGCCGTGCAAAGCCGAACGCAGGTCGCGCACGCCGGCATCATACGAACCGATCATCGTTTCGAACGCCCGGCCCGCAGCCTCGTTCAACCGTGGCGGCGTGATGCCGGCGCGGCCGAACGAGGCCGTAAGCCGCTGTTCCTGTTCGACTTTCGCCACGCGGGGCGGGATCGCGAGGCGCAGGATGTTGGCACGGGTGCCGCCGTAGGCTTCGGCTATGGCGGTGATGTCGCGCCGCAACGCTTCGGATACGCGCACTCCCCCGACGAACACGCGTTCCACGTAGCGCAGCGATGCAGCGGGCACTTCGCTGGTGGCCGTGCGCTCCCAGATGATGCCATTGACGCGCTGCCCGCCGAATCGCACGCGCACCATCGCGCCCGGCAAGGCATATTCGGAATCCTTCTCGTCGATGAGATAGTCGAAGGTCTGCCCCAAATGCGCGGCCTGGATATCCAATACCACGCGCACGACCGGATCCACGCTGGCCTTGGTGTGTCTGGACGCGCGAGAGCGGCGCTTGCGCGGGGCCAACCCGTCGAGCGCCAACTGCTCCGCATCCTCGTAACTCATGGTTCCACTATAAGTGCGCTGGTTGCGAAGCGGCGGGCATGCGGGCGGGCGTGGGTATGGAAACGCCGCCGCGCAACCGGATTAGGGTCGCGTGGCGGCGTGTTTCGTTCGGATGCGTCGGCTTGGGTTCGCGGCTGGGCTCAAGGCGGATTCAATCCCAAGACGGACTCACTCTCAAGCCGGACTCAAACCCAGACCGAGTTCAGTCCCAAGCCGAATTCACATCCAAGCCGGAGCCGCACTCAGGCCTGCGCGATGACGGCCTTGAGCTCATCGATCTTGTTGAGGCGCTCCCACGGGAATTCGACGTCGATGCGGCCGAAATGGCCGTATGCCGCGGTCTTCTCGTAAATCGGGCGCTTCAGGTCGAGTTCGTCGATGATCGCTGCCGGGCGCAGATCGAACACCGTGCGCACTGCGGCGGCGATCTGATCGCGCGTCACACCGATCTCGGTACCGAAGGTCTCCACGTTCACGCTCACCGGGTCGGCCACGCCGATGGCGTACGCGACCTGCACCTCCACACGATGCGCCAAGCCGGCTGCCACGATGTTCTTCGCCACCCAACGGGTCGCGTAGGCGGCGGAACGATCCACCTTGGACGGATCCTTGCCACTGAACGCGCCACCGCCATGATGGGCCGCGCCACCATAGGTGTCGACGATGATCTTGCGACCGGTCAGACCGGCATCGGCCGCGGGGCCGCCGAGCACGAAGGAACCGGTCGGATTCACCAGTTCGCGGTAATCGTCGTGACGAACCGTATCGCCCAACACGTCGGCGAGCACCGGGTCGATCACATGCTGCTTGAGCTGGTCGGCGAGCCACGCCTGGGTGACCTCGGGGTCATGCTGCGTGGAAATCAGCACGGTATCCACGCGCACCGGCTTGTCATCGTCGTCGTATTCGATGGTGACCTGGGTCTTGCCGTCCGGGCGCAGATGCGGGACGATGCCCTCGTGGCGAACCTGGGCCAGACGATAGGCGAGACGATGCGCCAAGTAGATCGGCAGCGGCATGTACACGTCGGTTTCGTCGGTCGCATAACCGAACATCACACCCTGATCGCCGGCACCCTGCGCCTCGTAGCGTTCCTCACGGCTGGCTGCGGACTCCTGTTCGGCGCTCAGACGCGCCACCCCCTGGTTGATTTCGGAGCTCTGCTCGACCAGCGCGACCAGCACGCCGCAGGAATCGGCGTCAAGGCCGACCTGGGAGCTGGTGTAGCCGATGCGGCGCAGCGTTTCGCGCACCTTCGCCTGAACATCCACATAGCCTTCGGAGCTCACCTCGCCGAACACCATGAACGTGCCGGTCGCGGCGCTCACCTCGGCCGCGACGTGGGACGACGGATCCTGCCTCAGCAAGTCGTCGAGAATGGCGTCGGAAATCTGGTCGCACACCTTATCGGGGTGGCCTTCGGTTACGGATTCGGCGGAAATAAGCCGCTTTTCAGTCATATCATCCCTCTTTCGGACTTATCGCCCCGCTCTTGGGCGAGGCACAATGATACGTTTGGTTTTCTTATTTTTTTCGGGCATGAATCGGCCGGAGCATTCTCATGGGAACATGTGCGGAGCACATGGGGGAACACCGGCTTCGGCATACCGTCATGCCGACTATAGCAAAGGGTCTGCGCCGGCATGGGAACCAGCGCAGACCCTAACGTTTCTTACAAAAAGCGATCAGTTGCCTTCAGTCAGATCATCCTCGCCGAGGGTTTCCTCCAGCAGGCCTTCGTCGATCTCACGGAAGGCGATAGACAGCGGCTTGTCCTGGCTCTGGTACTCGACCAGCGGGCCGACGTTCTGCAGCAGTCCTTCGTTGAGCTGGGTGAAGTAGGAGTTGATCTGACGTGCGCGCTTCGCAGCGAAAATCGCCAGTGCGTACTTGGAATCGGCGTGCTTCATCAAATCGTCGATAGACGGAGTCGCCAGTCCGGTGGGGGTGGGCTCAGTGCCGAATGCCATATGCGTTATCTCCAAACATGGAAAACTATCTTAACCGCGCCAAGTATAGCCTTGGGCGAAGACTATGACGGGATGCGCTCCGGGTGCTTCCGGTGATTCCGTTGCCCATGGATGGCGTGGCACCGAACGGAGCGGCTCAGCGCTCGTCCGCATCCGCGTCGGCGTTGCTTGCGGAATCGGTGTCGCTGCCGTTGGAGACGGCGGATTCGTCAGGCATTTTGCTCAACAGCAGCATGCCGAAGCAGACGCCGCCGGTCGCCAGTCCGAACGATCCGGCCACGATCGCCTTGCCCATGATGCCGAACACCAGCGAACACACCGCCAGCATCATGCCGAACATGCAGAACACCGCGTACTTGTCCAATTTCATGCCCTACTCCTTCGATTTCGTCACGATTCGGCGATCCTTGGCCATCGTAGCCCACGCCAGCCCCGGCAGCATCTCCCCTTTTACGCCGTTTTACGCAGTCCGGGCACCTCAGCCCGTTCCATCGCCGGCGCGTTCGCCGCGGAACGGTGGCAAAACGGCAGCGAAACGGGATATCTCGCTTATGTATGGCAGATTCGGGCTTTCCTCGGCAGCTAAGTGGCTTATGTATGGCACCGAAACCGGGATATGGCGAGTATGAGGTTTGGAATCGCAGCGCCCGTACTCGCGGTTTCGCCTATCTGGTGCCATATATAAGCCACCTAGTAATTTCCGAACCACCAAATCTGCCATGCATAAGCGAAGTAGCGCCCTTCCGCCCTGTAATGGGCATACGTCCACGCCGAAGCGCAGCCATCTCTCTCTCCCCCCCCCATCGCCACGGGCACCATCACGTAGTCGCGCAATCATCCGGCGACGGGAAAGCCGAATGCCCGTAGCCGCTCGACGGCGTCCACGATGGGAATGCGTTCCTGTTCGATGCGCAGATAATTCACTCCCTCCCCGGAACATAACGATTCATACAACGCCCGCTCATCCTCGCGCAAACCCGGAACCTCCGCGGGATTGCGCAGTTTCAGTCGTTCACCCTTCGGCGTATACGCGGTGCCGAACCGTTCGTACCGCGTACAGGATTCAACATCCATGAACAGGGATTCGCAGTCGATTCCCGATTCCCGCACTTCCGAAAGAATCTCCAATCCGTCCGCATCCATGTCACCCCAGTAGACGACATGCGGTATGTCTGCGATCCACGGCAGCAGCGCCGCGATACGGTTCGCCGCCCTACCATTGCCGAATATGCATAGACCGTTCTCAATCTCCGGCATTTCCTGATACGTGTCCTTGTTCTCCACAATCACCGCATAGTCGAATCCTGCGCAATCGGCGTTGGACCACGGCTCGGTGACATACAGATCCGGGTATCCGCGGTGGGCGGGATCGAGGTAACGCAATCGAATCTCCCCCGGCCGCTCCTTGAAGTCAAGTGCGTCACGCCCCAGCAACAGGCAGATCGCCTTGCGCCGCTCGGAGCTTTTGCCACCCAGCCATTTGGTGGAGAATCCGGGTATCGGCACTGCGCGTGGGCTCATGCCCGATGCATCATGTTCCGCGAAATAGTGCGCCGCCTGACGCACCAGATCGAAATCGAGATCTGTTGCATCATCGAGTTTCCGAATGACTTTGACGACCGCCTCATCGGAAGCGTTGAACTCCTCCCGCAGGCAGCGCAACCGCCGCCGCGTGATTCGGTAGCGGCTCGCGCATTCCCTGCCGGCAATACGCAATGCCGTGCGCTCATCCGGCACGGCAATGTCCTTCACGAGGGTTGTTTTGCCACAGTTCGCCCCTTGCAGCCGGAAAACCTCCGTATACTGGCAATCGTGCGATTGCGCCCATTGCCGTAAGACTTTCGTGATGGTGATGTATGTGTTCGAATCGTTTTCGAATTCGCTTTTGGAGGGTTGCGGGGCGCGTACCGTGTAGGGCCAGACCTGAAAGAGCGCAAAACGCTGCTTGTCGAGATACTGTTCGACGAACGCCCTGAGCTGTTTGCCGATGTTCGTCTTCACCTGCGCGTCGGTTCCCGACAAGTCACCGATGTTCCACTTCATTTCATGCTCCGATCCCGTGCCTCTTCGCACGATTACTTGTGGCCGTTCCTCGTGTCGATGCGCCGGGGATATCGGCGATGTGCCGGCACCGGGGCACTTGTGAAACGGATGGAACAGTTATTTCGCTTATGTATGGCAGATTCGGGGGTTTGGAAATTACTAGGTGGCTTATATATGGCACCAGATAGGCGAAACCGCAAGTACGGGCGCTGCGATCCCAAGCCCCGTACTCGCCATATCCCGGTTTCGGTGCCATACATAAGCCACTTAGCCGCCATGGAAGGCCTGAATCTGCCATGCATAAGCGAAGTAGCGCCTTCCGACGCACAACTGACGCACAACCGACGCATGGTCTGCCGCGTCGACCGTTCCAACCGTGCTATCAGCCTCGCCGACACCATCGGCCGTCACATCGTCAACGCCGCTCAGGCCGCCCGCGTCACGCCGCTTCGTTTCCGCTGGCAGCGCTGGCAGCACCGGCAGCGTCACTCACCACTCGTATCGCCCGCGTCATCCGAACCGGACGCGGCATCCATATCGGCGGCGATTTCGGATTCGAGACGGTCGATCTCGTCGGAGGTGATCTCCTGCAGATAGGAGTGCCCGTCCGACGCGTCCTTGTACGCCACGTACGCCTTGGTCGCCACTTCGAGGATCTCGGCGGTTTTGCTTTCCGGCGCGGACACGATCACCTGGAAGCCGAGCTTCGGCAGCACGCTCAGCGCACGCTGCGTGTACCGGCCGTCGGCCTTGATGAGCGCCTCGTCGAGGAACAGCGTGGTGTAGGTCGGCTGTCCGGTCACGTCGCCGCCCAGCAGGTAGATCAACGCCGCACCGTAGATGAACGAGGTCAGCTCCTGCAATGCGCCGCCGGAACGCCCACCGGTCGAGGTGATGCGCTCGTCCGGCCCGTCCTCATGCTTGACGATCGCGTAGAACGAGCAGCGGCAGCGCGGGTCGAGGTTCTTCGCCCCGTAGCTCTTGATGCCGTTCGTGTCGCGCACCTGGCCGAGCTCCTGCTGCAGCCGTTCGATGAGCGGACGGCACTTGGCGAACATTTTGCGCGTGGCCGCAGGATCGTTCTGATCGCTCTGCTTCCAGTCGGTCAGGTCGCCGATGGTGTTCTTCATCAGCCCCACGAACTCGTGGTCCGGCCTGCGCACGTCCACGTCGATTGACAGGCTGCCGTGGCGCGGGCCGAACTGCTGGCCTTCGAGCATCGCATTGATGCGGTCGAGCTGTTCGTCGATGCGTTTCGCGTCGGTGTCGACGGCGCGGGCGATCTGCATGAAGCTCATGCGCAGCTTGTCGAGGCTGTTCACGTACTCCTCGTCCGTGGCTTTGCGCGTGCTGAGCATGTCGAGGCTCCGAAGCTCTTCGACGAAGAACCGGTATTCCTCCACGCTTGCGATGACCGTATTGTCGTCGGGCGCGTAGGTTTCCAGATAATCCGCCATGCGCGTCTCGACGTTGGCGCGCATCACGCCCGCCTGATCGTCGAGCGAGACGATGCGTTTGCGGATCGCGTTGCCGACGCTGCGCAGAATACGGTCCGCATATGTTTCGTTGCCGCCGCCGAACGCGCCGGACACGATGAGCGCCGCGCGGTTTTCGCTGGAGGACACGCCGTACGCGGCCTCGTAGACGTCGGCGAGCTGGTTGGACAGGTGTTCGGGGATGAGCGAATCGTCGAATTCGCCGCTGCCGTACGAGTCGAGCCATTCACGTTCCTCGCGCACGGTTTTCGCCGCGCCGTCGCGTGCGAGCTCCGCCATGGCTTTGGCCCTGTTGGCCTGGCCGAGCTGGGCGTACAGGCCTTCACGCTTGGCGGTCAGTTCGGCGAGTTCGGGGTTGCTGCGGATTTCCTCGATGCGCGCTTTGAGATCCTCGACGGCACGTTCGGCGCCGACCACGTCGACCTTGGACCATTCCATGTCGGAGACGAGGTTCGCCAATTCCTTCTGATCGCGCAGCAGGTCCACTTGGCGTTTCGCCCGCTCGTGGCGAATCGTCGCCTCGGCCAGCTTTTCGATGGCCTGTTCGAGCTTGCGCTGCAACTCGGTCAGGTACCGTTCGTTGACGAAGCCGATGATCATGTGCGTGTTCTTGATGCCGTGGAAGCCGTGCGCACCGGACTTCAGCTGGCCGTCCGTCTGCACTTGGCGTTCGTCGCGGTTGTCGTCGTCGATCGTGGTGACGCATTTCGCGTCGAAACGTTCGGACGCGACCTGTTCCTTAAGCCATCCGGTGAACGGGGAGCCCGCTTTGAACCGCAGTTTGCTGGACATCCAGCCTTTTTCGCTCGCCGTGTCGTAGGAGGTGCCGGTGTCCACGAACTGCCAGGTGCGGCGGATCATGAGACGCGGGTCGATGGCGCTGACTTTCTTGGCGAAGCCTTGCTCGTAGCGCTTGTCGACCAGAATGGTTTGCGCGATCGGCGCGTAGGTGACGTTCATCGCCACGCGCCAGGTTTCGGAATCCTCGCGCACATCCATGAGTTCGGCCACGTACGGCAGGTGCTTGGGGTCGAGGCCCACGGCTTCGGCGAGCATGTTGCGCGCCTCGTCCATGGCTTGGGTAATGCGGGTTTTCTGGTTGCGCTGACGGTTCAGGTCGGCTTGCAGGCTTTCGCGTTCCTTGCGGCAGTCGCGCACCTCGTCGTAGATTTCGTCGCGCTGGTTTTCGCGCTGCGCCTTATCGATGTCGTAGGATTCGATGGCGTTGTTGATGGCTTCGCGCTTGGCGTACCACTGTTCCTCGTCGGTCGGCATGGTTTCGCCGGCCTGCCGGAAGCGGTTTTGCACGCTTGTGCGCTGCTTGCGGGTCTCTTCCGCGTCGCGGCGGGCACGGTCGAGTTCGCTTTCGAGACGTTGCAGCGTGCCGTCGTCGAGTCCGCTGATCTTCGCTTTGACTTCGTCGAGTTCGGCTTGGATGGTTTCACTGTCGTGGCATGCCGCGGTGTAGGCGCGTTCCTGTTCCTCGCGTTCGCGTTGCGCCGCGGGCAGGCCGGCACGCACTTCGCCGGCCATGCGGGACCTTGCCCATGCTTCGAGTGTGGCGCCGCCCTGTTCGTCGTCGGGGTTCACCGCGTCGAATTCGCGCCGGGCCTGCAATGCTTCGGCGTATTCGCCATACAGGTTCTGGATGTCCTGCAGTTTGGCGATGCGCTTGGCTTTCTCCTCCATGCTGCGGAAGTTCTCGTCGTAGCGCAGATAGTCGTCGATGGTGGTGCGCGCGAGTTCCAGCGCTTCGGGCACGCCGAGCACGCCCTGCTTGAAGATGTCGTCGAGTTTGGACGGCGCGTCGGCGGATTGGATCTTGTGCAGGAGACGGCATGCTTCGGGGCTCAGGCCCATTTCGCGCCAGATGTACGCGTGGAAGGCTTCCGCGTTGAGGAAGGAATCGCACTCCGGGTACGTTTTCTTCAGCATGGTGGCGGTGAAGGGCGTGTCGCGGAACCGGTCCATTGCACGTGGGTCGATTTTTCGATCCCAGGCGATGTACTGCCTGCGCACTTCGCCACGCCCGTCGCCGGATGCGAGGTAGAGGAATTTGCCGCAGGAGAGCACGGCTCCGGTGGTGCGGTTCAGGTAGGTGTCGACGATGGCGCCCCACACGGCTTGCGGCGCATCGTTGGCGTCGCGCCCGCGCAGGTAGATCGGCGTTTCGCCGTTTTCGCCGTCGCTGGAGCCGACCATGCCGCGCAGATACGTGTAATCGTTGCGTTCGGATCGGCCTGAATTGGAGGCTTTGTTGTAGGGCGTGCCGGTCGGGTAGAGCAGGGAGATCTGCGCGTCGACCAGCGTGGATTTGCCGGATTCGCTGGCGCCCGCGAGCAGGGTGACGGGCAGTTTGTCGCTCATGGACGGCTTGAACTCGTGGTAGCCCTCGTAGGAGCCCCAGTTGATGACCTGACGGCTTTCCAGCATCCACCGGTCGGCGATGATGTGCATATCGTTGTCAGTCATCACTGATCCTCCTCGTTCTCGTCGATGATCGTCGCAGTCTCTTCGGTCGGTTCGCCCGGCTCGGTCGACTCGGTCGGCTTATTCGGTTCATTCGGTTCATTCGGTTCGGCGGCGGGTTCCGCGATCTTCACGAGCGGTTCGGGTTCGTCGAAGTCCAGCATGTCCTGTTCACCGAAATCCAAGGCATCCTGCTCACTGGCATCGCCGGAACCGTCAGAATCGCCTGAACCGTTGGCATCGCCGGCATCACCGAAATCACCGGCATCCACGCCTTCCACGGAATCAGACGGCTCCCCTGTCACGGCGGCCCCATCCCCATCCGCATCATCGACCTCATCCGCCGACACGCCCAGCCACTGATCGGCCACGTCACCGTCCAGCACCACCGGCACCAACGGCGTGATGAGATACATGTCGTCCGCATCGCCCTGCTCGAGATACCCGTAGGTCATCATGCGCGAAATCGTGGCACGGATCTTCTTCGCGGCCGTCTCCTCATCATTGCTGGACGCCAAATACCCCGCGCCCGTGGTGAGCGCCGCGCGAATCTCGTCATGGCTGATGATCCAACCTTCCGCACCGGTGCGCGTGTTCTCGTATTCGAGCACGCGGATGCGCAGGAAGGCGAGCATCGCCGCCTCCTCGCGCGTCAGGCTCGCACGCGTCTTCAGGGAACGGATGCCCGTCTCCGTGCCGTTGACAGGAGCCGCATACATGATGCGGTACTTGCGGTTCTCCTTGAGTTCAAGCAGATCGTTGTTCAGCGAGCGCATGACGGCGTCACGGATGGTGCTGTCGTCATGCACCAGCCAATACATGTCATCGCTGATATACCGGTCACGTTTGAGCGCGATCGCGACCATACGCGCTTCGGCCGTCATATCACCGGTATCGCCGTTGAACAGCGCGAACGGATTGGCGACCGCCTCGGCCGGAGCATCAAAGTCATCCGCCGCGGCACCCGTCGCATCAACGGCCTCGGCGGCCCCAGCGCCGGCAACCGCAGCAGCCATCACATCACTCGTTTCCTGCCCCATACCGTCTCCGTCCCGTTCCATCACGATGTTCCGAATATTCCAGCCGTTTCGATTGACCCCGCCGGCAATCCCACCGGTAATCCCACCGGCATAAGCGCCCGCGGCCCGCGCACCCGATACGACACTCATACACGCTCCTCCCCCACGATCTCGTCAAGGGCTTCGGCGCTCGCCACAATCGGCTTGGTGCGCCACACGCGCGGCCTGCCATCCAAGGTCACGCAATTCCATTGCACGTATTGCGAGCCGTTCTGCACATGCAAGGCGCTGAGGAATCCGACGAGTTCGCTTTCGCGGCGCTCGCGTTCGGGCAGACGGTTGAAGCTGGCCGCGAGATCCACGCGCCCGTCGTCGAGCGTGCACGGCGATTGGCGGATCAATGCCATCATGTGCCGCAGACGCGGGCCGCCGACCTCGATCATGGCTTTCAGATCCGGCGATTCCACGGAAGGGATGTTCTCCCGCTCGTCAAGGCTCGGCGGGGCCGCATGGATCATCGGTTTCGCAGGCCTGGTGGGCAATACCGCGAATTGCGCCGTGCCCGTGTCGGTACGGTACGGCCGGGAGGAGTTGCCCGGAACCGCTTTCGCTTCGGCGCTGGTTTTGGCGAACAGGCGGTTGAGTTTGGCGAGCATGGTGCGGTAGCGCGTGTCGGTCTGCTGGCGGACCAGTCGGCTCACGGCTTCGTCGGAGGCACGCATCTGACGGCGCACGTCCTCGATGCCTTCGTAGATGCGTTCGAGTTCGGCACGGACCTGGTTGAGCAGCAGCCCCGGTTCGCCGGAAAGATACGGGTTTCGGGCGATGTCGCGCACGGCTTCGTCGATTTCCTGACGGCCTTCCTCGGTGACGATGATCTGGAACGCGTCTTCGAAACGCCGGCCACTGTCCGACTCGGTGAAGGATCGGCGGTATTCCTCGTGGTAGGCGGTGAGGATCTGTTCGACGGACATGGCACCGGCTTGCATGCGACGGCGCAGCGCGTCGCCGTTGTCGCGTTCGGCGAGCACGAGCTCGCGCAGGTCGATGGGGACGCCACGCAGGGTGTTGTGCACCACGTTGATAATGTCTTCGACCTGCTGGGACGACAGTTGTTCGACGGTTTCGCTGTGTTCGAGCCGTTCGATTTCCTTCTGGCGCTCCTCGATCTCGCGGTTGAGCAGTTTGATGCGTTCATGCGGGTCGGCGGTGAGCTGCATGCGCGCATGCTCGATTTCCATGATGATGCTGTTGGCCTGTGCGCCGGACAGGGTTTGCGTGGTGTCTTCGAGACGGGCCAAGGCTTCGATCGCGCGATGGGCGCGGGCGGTGAGACGGTACAGGTAACGGTGGGATGCCACGTCGAGCGAGTTCGCCAGCCAAGCATAGTCGCCGTCGCCTTCACGCGACAATTCTACGAGGATGCGACGGGCCGCTTCGGCCGGGGTCTGATCGTCTTTGAGCGTGTATTCGCCGGTTTCCACGAGTTTGGACAGTGCGCGGGTGAAATGCTCTTCGAGTACTTCCCTCGGCAGTTCGCCGGTCAACGGTTCGAATGAGGAACGGAGCAGCGCCACGTACAGTTGCGAATTGTTGCGCATCAGCAGTCGCAGCACACCGGTTTCATACACCGGACGAAGACGCTCCATCTCAGATCGAATGTCGCCCAACGTCCCTCCTGTCGTCAATATCCAACGGCTTTCAGCCCAGCTGTCCATTGTACATTCCGCCCCTCACTATGCGTCTGGGCGATGACGGGCGTGGCATACTCTCGGGCCCCGGTATCCGTCTCCTCCGTCGCCTTACGTACACATTTGTTTACCAGACGCTAAAAACCCAGCAAAAACGTCTTTTCTTGCTTGCGCTTCAGGTTTTCTATCCTATAATTCAGCCTGTCGGAACGTTCTCCTTTCGCAGGTGCGAACCTGCTGTTCCGTTCCGACCATCGGTACTCCGATGCATCTCCTGACAACGGGTGGACCTCCGAACCGGTGGTCCACTCTTTGTTTTGCGCGAGGCTTCGCACTGAGCATTCGCCGCTGGGATCGGCGACCGGGAGGTCCGGCACTTTCTGACACGAGTCCGGCACTTTCCGGCACCAATCTCCCGCGGGCGACACGCCGACGATTTGGCGTTACCAACGAAAGTGGCGTAGGCTGACACTCGCTTCGGGCGGTTGGCGCAGAGGTAGCGCACTTCCCTGACACGGAAGGGGTCACAAGTTCGAATCTTGTATCGCCCACGCGAAGCGGATGAGAAGCTCACGAAAGTGAGCGGAACATCTTGCGGGTGATTGGCGCAGCGGCTAGCGCACTTCCTTCACACGGAAGGGGTCGTAGGTTCGATTCCTACATCACCCACTGAATTCTTGCTTCTCACGGCAGGAATTCTTTGCGGACATAGCTTAGTTGGTAAAGCGCAACCTTGCCAAGGTTGAGACCGCGGGTTCGAGTCCCGTTGTCCGCTCCAAATTGAGAAAGGCTCCCTTACGGGGGCCTTTCTTGTATTTCCGGACAGCTCTTTTCTCAGAGCTTTCTTGGCTTCCCCGTTCCCCAGCTCTCTGGCTTCCGAACTCTCAGACTCGCGGCCCGGGAGCGGTCAACGTCACCTTCATCATGCTTGGCCCGACGAACAGTTCCAGCACGACCTGCAGAGTATCACACCCACTCACCGCAACCTCCGACTCGATTTGATCGGCCTTCGAGACACTGCTCTACAACGACCTGCCCGGCTTCCGCAGCGGCCTTCGACGCGTTCGAGACCGTCTGGACGGCGGTCTCTTTCCTGCACGCTCGTTCCCCTTCCTTTTCCGTAATATCCGACATGGTTTCCCCTCCTAGCTCATTGGGTTTCACCTGCTTTAGCCGGACAAATTGTTGGGAACGGCAAAAGGGGTGTTGGTCGTGTCGCGCCGCGTGCCGTCTACATTTTTGCGAATGACGAAATCAGTTCAGGGAATTATCCCCGCATGCGCGGGGAACACGCCGATTCCTGAGTTCTCTAACTCAGAGCTTCGGGGTTATCCCCACAGACGCGGGGAACACCGCAGGTCACGGCGCCCGTCGCTACCGACGGGATGGTTATCCCCACAGACGCGGGGAACACCGCGAAAACGACGTTTTACGACTCGTTCGACGGGGGTTATCCCCACAGACGCGGGGAACACACTTCATGGCAAGGTATCAGGCGTATCAGGACGGGATCATCCCCGCACATGCGGGGAACACCTGAACTGTTTGCCCAGCCATGACAGATACTCGGGATCATCCCCGCACATGCGGGGAACACTAGGTAGTGTGCGTCTTGTTTGATCTGGTCACGGGATCATCCCCGCACATGCGGGGAACACTAATGGTCGGATGCACGCAACCGCAGCTCGCAGGGATCATCCCCGCACATGCGGGGAACACATAGAATACGAAAAGACCGAGCGCGGCACGGGAGGATCATCCCCGCACATGCGGGGAACACTCATTTCCTCCTATTGATATTGTTGATTATTGGGGATCATCCCCGCACATGCGGGGAACACTCTTGTACGTGAGGTTGGTCTTAAGCTTGATGGGGATCATCCCCGCACATGCGGGGAACACTTACGATCATGTCTTTCAATACTTTTTTCATTGGGATCATCCCCGCACATGCGGGGAACACGCTTGTGGCTCGATGGCTCGCAGATTCTCAGCGGGATCATCCCCGCACATGCGGGGAACACATCCACTGTCGAGCTTGCCGAAGGCTTTACCGAGGATCATCCCCGCACATGCGGGGAACACGCCATATGCGCCGCCTTGTGATTGCGGAGCCTGGGATCATCCCCGCACATGCGGGGAACACGCCTTACCGTCTACCGCGAAGCCCTTGAACAGGGGATCATCCCCGCACATGCGGGGAACACTGGCCGCGCGTGTACTTGTGCACTGTCACGTCGGGATCATCCCCGCACATGCGGGGAACACAGCAGTCCTTCCTTGCGGAGTTGGCCGATGATGGGATCATCCCCGCACATGCGGGGAACACTTGACGGCCAGTCCATTGCGACCGTTGTAGTGGGGATCATCCCCGCACATGCGGGGAACACTTTGTTTTCTTTTTCTTGTCTGTCCTTTTTTTAGGATCATCCCCGCACATGCGGGGAACACGAAACCAGCGGCGGACTTCTGACCGCCGACGGGGGATCATCCCCGCACATGCGGGGAACACTCGCCGGTGGTTGGGGTGAAGCTGAATTCTTCGGGATCATCCCCGCACATGCGGGGAACACATAGTACACGTCGTGACATGTGCAGCATGTCACGGATCATCCCCGCACATGCGGGGAACACCCTCGCCAACAGCGGTACGCGCATGACGAACGGGGATCATCCCCGCACATGCGGGGAACACGCCCACGCCAGCAGTCGGTGAGATAGTAGGCTGGGATCATCCCCGCACATGCGGGGAACACAAGGGGCGTGACGGTGCACGTTACGGGCGCACCGGATCATCCCCGCACATGCGGGGAACACCATCTTTGCCATCACTATTAACTTCCGCAAGAAGGATCATCCCCGCACATGCGGGGAACACTCCCCGACCCTCGCCGCCGGCTTGAACACCATGGGATCATCCCCGCACATGCGGGGAACACCGTCCATGTCCCAGTATCTGCCTTGGGTCTGGGGGATCATCCCCGCACATGCGGGGAACACTTGGCCTGACCTACGTTGGCAACCCGCGCCGCGGGATCATCCCCGCACATGCGGGGAACACCGTTTCTGCAACGCGACATAGTTCGCCTCTTCGGGATCATCCCCGCACATGCGGGGAACACTTCAGTTTTGACAATTTTCGCGTTTTTAATAAAGGATCATCCCCGCACATGCGGGGAACACGCCAAGACGTTCACTGCCGAGCAGGTTGAGCAGGGATCATCCCCGCACATGCGGGGAACACCTTGGCCTGTGATTGCGTGTGACGCGTGAGGAGGGATCATCCCCGCACATGCGGGGAACACACTATGAGCACGATGTGGGCGGGTTTCACTTCGGGATCATCCCCGCACATGCGGGGAACACTCATGTCCAAGAGTTCGCGGACGGATTGCAACGGGATCATCCCCGCACATGCGGGGAACACTACGGGTACAAGCTCGCAGACATGCGAACCACGGGATCATCCCCGCACATGCGGGGAACACCAACGTTTGAAAGTCCCCGCCGAGTTCTGGGGGGGGATCATCCCCGCACATGCGGGGAACACGATGAAGGCCACGCCTGTTACACAGCCTACGCCTGGATCATCCCCGCACATGCGGGGAACACCCGACCTGTGGCCGCTGTATCGTAAGCTGGACGGGATCATCCCCGCACATGCGGGGAACACGCGCCAACAGGGACAGACGAAAGTTCGTCAATAGGATCATCCCCGCACATGCGGGGAACACGGCCTAACTCTCTTTTTGCCATCTGCCGAACAAGGATCATCCCCGCACATGCGGGGAACACTATACTCTTGTTTTCAGATTTTGTTGCGGCGTGGGATCATCCCCGCACATGCGGGGAACACTAATTTACCGTAATCGGATATTGGTCCTTGCGAGGATCATCCCCGCACATGCGGGGAACACATCTGCTCGGGGTTGTAGGTGATAACCGTACCGGGATCATCCCCGCACATGCGGGGAACACCACGTGGGGCTATTGTGCCACGACAGCGTGATAGGATCATCCCCGCACATGCGGGGAACACATCAATTCGCATTGCATGGAAAAGTGCCACAGAGGATCATCCCCGCACATGCGGGGAACACCCTGTACACGGACACCACGCCAGTGGATTTGCGGGACGGGGATCATCCCCGCACATGCGGGGAACACGCGTATTCGACTGTGACATTGTTGCCGTACCAGGGATCATCCCCGCACATGCGGGGAACACTGGCTCTTCGATGATGGCCGCTACACAGCGAGGGGATCATCCCCGCACATGCGGGGAACACCGAAAATCTGGCAATCGTCCACGTATTCGCCGGGGATCATCCCCGCACATGCGGGGAACACCTGTAGCCAAAATTGCCATTTCTCCGCCGCCAAGGATCATCCCCGCACATGCGGGGAACACTCTCAGATTTTCTATTTCACGGCTGTCGGGACGGGATCATCCCCGCACATGCGGGGAACACTTGATTCCAATAACGGGAGCGTTTCACAATATGGGATCATCCCCGCACATGCGGGGAACACATCGTCTCGGGCGAAACACATTGCTGGAAATCGGGATCATCCCCGCACATGCGGGGAACACAGCGTGCGTGGTGTCAAGGTGCTCATGGAGAAGGGATCATCCCCGCACATGCGGGGAACACTTAATCAAGAGACACAGGATGCAAACACGCAGTTGGATCATCCCCGCACATGCGGGGAACACTCTGAAGGCGATGCAGACGGCAACACAATCCGGGGATCATCCCCGCACATGCGGGGAACACTCTAAGCGTCGGCTGTTGACTGGGATTGATGCGGGATCATCCCCGCACATGCGGGGAACACAACATCCAATTGGACGTGTGGCAGTCATACCAAGGATCATCCCCGCACATGCGGGGAACACACGAATCGTGACATCTACCGTGAGCTCGCCGTGGGATCATCCCCGCACATGCGGGGAACACCCATCGGAAAGGCGAGTCATGATTCCATAACCAGGATCATCCCCGCACATGCGGGGAACACCCTTCGCCCAGGCGTCTCAATACAATTACTTGGGGATCATCCCCGCACATGCGGGGAACACCGTCCATATCCCAGTATCTGCCTTGGGTTTGGGGGATCATCCCCGCACATGCGGGGAACACTACACCCGTCTGGTCAAGGCCGGACGCAAGACGGGATCATCCCCGCACATGCGGGGAACACATCCATGACTACGCCGTAAACCGCGGCAGCCAGGGATCATCCCCGCACATGCGGGGAACACTTGACCGAAACATGCCAAGACAATGGTGTGGTGGGATCATCCCCGCACATGCGGGGAACACTTAGCATGATTTCGTCGCATGCGTCGCCGAGTGGGATCATCCCCGCACATGCGGGGAACACCGTTCCCCGTGTCTCATGCTTCCTTGCCATTTAGGATCATCCCCGCACATGCGGGGAACACCCTTTTTAAACAATTTGACAAATTGCATAATTAGGATCATCCCCGCACATGCGGGGAACACATAGGTTTTTCGAGATACTTTTCAAAACGATTAGGATCATCCCCGCACATGCGGGGAACACTTTGCTAGATTTCGTTGAAAAGAATGGATATTGGGATCATCCCCGCACATGCGGGGAACACACGGCAAGCTGCGGCTGCGTGCAACCGACCTTGGGATCATCCCCGCACATGCGGGGAACACTGATTTCTTTTTTTGTCATAATTGTATCTTTAGGGATCATCCCCGCACATGCGGGGAACACCACGGCCAAGGCGGACGCAAGCTATGACCATAAGGATCATCCCCGCACATGCGGGGAACACCGGTTGCACGCGGACGAGAAGAATCCGGCGATGGGATCATCCCCGCACATGCGGGGAACACATTATCCGCATATTATGTCGCAAATCACAGCGGGGATCATCCCCGCACATGCGGGGAACACTTCCACAGTCCTGCGATGATGTTCGCGCCCGCGGGATCATCCCCGCACATGCGGGGAACACCACGGCTTGTCCTGCCATCCGGTCGCCGCGTCGGGATCATCCCCGCACATGCGGGGAACACCAGGTGCGCGACACTCTGTACGGCACCACGCAGGGATCATCCCCGCACATGCGGGGAACACTCGTTGAGTTCGCGGTTATTGGTGATGGCGATGGGATCATCCCCGCACATGCGGGGAACACCAGTGCTTCGCGGAATACGCGCGAAAGGGCGGGGGATCATCCCCGCACATGCGGGGAACACGCCGTTCACGCGCTTCGGCCGCTGTATGATCTCCTGGATCATCCCCGCACATGCGGGGAACACACGAGCGCCGGAACCGCCAAGGTCACAGCAAAGGGATCATCCCCGCACATGCGGGGAACACGAGGCCTATTTCAAAGACTTGGACGGCTTGACGGGATCATCCCCGCACATGCGGGGAACACGTCAGGTCCTGCAATGCGTATTCGACTGTGACGGGATCATCCCCGCACATGCGGGGAACACTCCAGCTGGATAAGGCCGAAGTGCCCTATCGGGGGATCATCCCCGCACATGCGGGGAACACCAGGAACACGCGCCCGTCGACGACGTTGAAGTCGGATCATCCCCGCACATGCGGGGAACACCTTTGGTGTTCTGGTGTTCTGGTGTTCTGGTGTGGATCATCCCCGCACATGCGGGGAACACAGGTATTCTTGCTCGTTGGTCTTGAGCGCGAAGGGATCATCCCCGCACATGCGGGGAACACCTTGGCCTGTGATTGCGTGTGACGCGTGAGGAGGGATCATCCCCGCACATGCGGGGAACACTGATACCCGCGCCCACGGCTACAAGGTTGCCAGGGATCATCCCCGCACATGCGGGGAACACTCACTCGTGGAGCCGATCGCGAACTCGCCACCGGGATCATCCCCGCACATGCGGGGAACACCTCTACTATCGTTCCCAGGCACACTACGACCGGGGATCATCCCCGCACATGCGGGGAACACAAAACGTCATTAATTGTAGTGTCTTTTATTTTGGGATCATCCCCGCACATGCGGGGAACACTTGTATTGACGCATCGTCCGCATCCGCGATTCGGGATCATCCCCGCACATGCGGGGAACACCCTTTCGCCTCCCGGATGAGGGTTTCCAATTGGGGATCATCCCCGCACATGCGGGGAACACTTCTTAAGGGCACGAACGATTTCCAACAGCACGGGATCATCCCCGCACATGCGGGGAACACGTCACGATCCCCGAGGACGCTTTGCTGACCGCGGGATCATCCCCGCACATGCGGGGAACACTCGGGATCACGAATTTCCCGACCTTCATGGCCGGGATCATCCCCGCACATGCGGGGAACACGCGTCTCATCGGGCTTTACGTGCAGCACGCGGAGGATCATCCCCGCACATGCGGGGAACACTTTCATTCGCCGTATCGTCATGGTGAGGTGCGGGGATCATCCCCGCACATGCGGGGAACACTCGTCGGCGCGGATGGCTCCCTCGGCTGCTGGAGGATCATCCCCGCACATGCGGGGAACACTCTTCGTCGCCTCGCCGAAGGAGTTCACGAACGGGATCATCCCCGCACATGCGGGGAACACGATTCGACAATGAGCGACCGCGACTTGGGGAGGGGATCATCCCCGCACATGCGGGGAACACTGTAGTTTTCGGGAATATCAAACATTTCAGGCGGGATCATCCCCGCACATGCGGGGAACACAAAACCCCAAATTCGTCCACACGTGTAGCGGTGGGATCATCCCCGCACATGCGGGGAACACTTGCATTATGCAATGGCTGTAATGCGTCGATTAGGATCATCCCCGCACATGCGGGGAACACATAGTACGCTTGGTGGGGTCGGAGCAGCCGAAGGGATCATCCCCGCACATGCGGGGAACACCTTCGTACGTGCGGGAGCATTGCGGCGTGTGGGGGATCATCCCCGCACATGCGGGGAACACATGAGCGAACAGGTTTTTTACACTCACGCGACAGGATCATCCCCGCACATGCGGGGAACACGCAGTGTGACGATGACAAGCCTGGGCAACGGTGGGATCATCCCCGCACATGCGGGGAACACGTATCTACTGACCTGTGCGCAGCTCACACCCGGGGATCATCCCCGCACATGCGGGGAACACTCATGTCGCACGGTTCGCCAGCGTCGAAAAACGGGATCATCCCCGCACATGCGGGGAACACCTCATCATAATGCACAAGCTTGCAGTAGAGCAGGGATCATCCCCGCACATGCGGGGAACACACGTTGCCAACGTCGCCTCCAACGTAAGCTCCGGGATCATCCCCGCACATGCGGGGAACACGATTCGCGAGGTGTGGCGCAGGGAATGGGACGGGGATCATCCCCGCACATGCGGGGAACACCACATCACGTCAATCATGGTGCAACGGAGCTGGGGATCATCCCCGCACATGCGGGGAACACACCAGCTCGCTAATGGCGTGGGTGTTATGGCGGGGATCATCCCCGCACATGCGGGGAACACTGCTTGAGTGAGCGTGTCCGTGGCTGTGTTTCGGGATCATCCCCGCACATGCGGGGAACACACGCCGCCTCATGCGCGAGGATGTCGGCCATGGGGATCATCCCCGCACATGCGGGGAACACGCCCAGAGTCATTCCAGTACTGTTTTTCAGGCAGGATCATCCCCGCACATGCGGGGAACACTTCTGGGTCGGCACGTTGCGGTTCGAGCCGGACGGATCATCCCCGCACATGCGGGGAACACCATTTCCCCGTCGGCATTCCCGCTCATGGCCTGGGATCATCCCCGCACATGCGGGGAACACACCATGAAGCAGGAGAGCACGCTTTGCGGCGAGCAGGATCATCCCCGCACATGCGGGGAACACATCGGCGGAGACTATACGGCAGCTTGCAGACCGGGATCATCCCCGCACATGCGGGGAACACTTTTCCACGAAGGAGCGTTCGGCCTGTTCCGCGGGATCATCCCCGCACATGCGGGGAACACGGACGGCAGAAATACATCGACAATCTGAGCCGGGGATCATCCCCGCACATGCGGGGAACACGGTCGTTATGGGGGGTTTCGCGGTTGCCCTTGGGGATCATCCCCGCACATGCGGGGAACACTGCTCGCTCAGCAGGTCGATGACCGTCTTGAAGGGATCATCCCCGCACATGCGGGGAACACTCTCGGAATAGGTTCCGGTGGGGATGCTGATGGGGATCATCCCCGCACATGCGGGGAACACACTGCTGTGACCACCACGTGACCTGCTCTTGCGGGATCATCCCCGCACATGCGGGGAACACCGTCTATTCCACGCTCGCACGGGCGGAACATCGGGATCATCCCCGCACATGCGGGGAACACCTGGGAACACGCGGTGGGATGCTGTACTTGAGGGGATCATCCCCGCACATGCGGGGAACACATTCACAGCGGGTATGGCGGCTATTGTCTTAAGGGATCATCCCCGCACATGCGGGGAACACCATCCTGTTTGTCCTTACTCGCCGCTAGTCCAGGGATCATCCCCGCACATGCGGGGAACACACCCCTTGCCGGTAACGCGCTGCTGTCCGCTGAGGATCATCCCCGCACATGCGGGGAACACTTTGTCTGCGTATGAGCCTGCGAAGTATACGAGGGATCATCCCCGCACATGCGGGGAACACTGTCAAGGCCGTCTCGTTGCGTCTGCTGATGTGGGATCATCCCCGCACATGCGGGGAACACGTGCCAACCCAGAAGGCCATGGACTTGGGACTGGGATCATCCCCGCACATGCGGGGAACACTATGACGTTTCTGGAGGTGTGCCATGGCGGACGGGATCATCCCCGCACATGCGGGGAACACGACATCGCCTTCGCGGACATGATGCCCGATCTTGGATCATCCCCGCACATGCGGGGAACACCGGCGAAGTGTTCCGCTGTTCGGACTGGGGTTGGGATCATCCCCGCACATGCGGGGGAACACTGACTCTTCGATGATGGCCGCTACACCGTCAGGGGATCATCCCCGCACATGCGGGGAACACTGCTCACCGGTGAAAGCGCCGGCGGCGAACTCGGGATCATCCCCGCACATGCGGGGAACACCGAAGCTTTACGCATTGCTTTGAGTTTTGCCAGGGATCATCCCCGCACATGCGGGGAACACTCCGGTACGGCCAGAGCGGATGCGAGACGGTTGGGATCATCCCCGCACATGCGGGGAACACGCGTTAAAAACAAAACCCGTCGAAATCGACGGGGGATCATCCCCGCACATGCGGGGAACACGGCTAATACGACTAGCGTGGATAATACGGCGGAGGATCATCCCCGCACATGCGGGGAACACGATATTGGATAATTACGATTTTGAAGAATCGAATGGATCATCCCCGCACATGCGGGGAACACTTTCATGACGGCGAATGAAGGCCGGTACGACCGGGATCATCCCCGCACATGCGGGGAACACTCTTTATCATTTTCGCTAAATTTTGCGGTATCGGGATCATCCCCGCACATGCGGGGAACACACGGGTCTGGCAACCCCCCTGTTGCAACGGCGAGGATCATCCCCGCACATGCGGGGAACACCTCAGCATCGCACCCGCAGCGCTTGTGACACCGGGATCATCCCCGCACATGCGGGGAACACCCATGCAATTAATCGCATAAATCGTAGTAGGAGGGATCATCCCCGCACATGCGGGGAACACTCGACGATCTCGCCAAGGATGAGAACAATGACGGGATCATCCCCGCACATGCGGGGAACACCCGAGGATAATGGAGACCAGCCTGCGAACAAAAGGATCATCCCCGCACATGCGGGGAACACCCAGTTGAACACGGTCTGCGCCATGTCGGTCTGGGATCATCCCCGCACATGCGGGGAACACGGTTCATTAGGTGTTTTCCTTGGTTTTCCAACGGGATCATCCCCGCACATGCGGGGAACACTCTCTGTGAGCTTCTCCCTCAGGAATGTCCTGAGGATCATCCCCGCACATGCGGGGAACACTTGCAATCAGGAATTTGCAAAAGATTATGAGAGGGATCATCCCCGCACATGCGGGGAACACATTGTCGAGGGAGGCACGAAGCTTGGGGCGCAGGGATCATCCCCGCACATGCGGGGAACACTTTTATCCGCAATTTCGTACAGCGGTTTTAGAGGGATCATCCCCGCACATGCGGGGAACACATGATTAGTGCGCTTTTGCTTTACAAGTATCGAGGATCATCCCCGCACATGCGGGGAACACATTATGATGAGATGAACATCATGCTTGCGCTGAGGATCATCCCCGCACATGCGGGGAACACTTGGCCAGCGACGTATTAGCCGAGCGTGCGCCGGGATCATCCCCGCACATGCGGGGAACACGGTACAGCCAGCCGGTACCATCGCCGGTGACGGGGATCATCCCCGCACATGCGGGGAACACTCGAGAGTGATGAATCAGCGAAGGCTTCGTCCGGGATCATCCCCGCACATGCGGGGAACACCAATTCTGTTGAATAATCCCACACATCGTCGCGGGATCATCCCCGCACATGCGGGGAACACCTTCGACTGCATGACGCCCGAACGTTCGTAAGGGGATCATCCCCGCACATGCGGGGAACACAAGGGCGGGCAGTCGTTCGATTGCCGCCAGCGGGGATCATCCCCGCACATGCGGGGAACACACGCTGTTATACGGCAAGCGCTCGGGATTGACGGGATCATCCCCGCACATGCGGGGAACACCGTTCATCCATGTACGGGGGGAGGTTTTTCCACGGATCATCCCCGCACATGCGGGGAACACTTGAAGGACAACATGGCGGATTACACCATGACGGGATCATCCCCGCACATGCGGGGAACACACAATGGCGTCCGCTATACGCCCGACAGTATCGGGATCATCCCCGCACATGCGGGGAACACGTCTGGTGATTCCGTGCCCACATTTTGCCCACGGGATCATCCCCGCACATGCGGGGAACACGCCGTATCTCGTGTCCCACGCCTCGATCTGCGAGGATCATCCCCGCACATGCGGGGAACACAACACGGCGCTGCGCCCGCGCGGCAACAGGCGGGGATCATCCCCGCACATGCGGGGAACACTCCCCGACCCTCGCCGCCGGCCTGAATACCATGGGATCATCCCCGCACATGCGGGGAACACTATCTCGCTCATGCGCCGCTCCAGCACGGTCTGGGATCATCCCCGCACATGCGGGGAACACTCTTTGCGGTATGCTTCCACCTGCGCGTTATAGGGATCATCCCCGCACATGCGGGGAACACATTTTGGAAAACATTGCGGCTATTTCGCCGGAAGGATCATCCCCGCACATGCGGGGAACACGCGCTTAATGTAATGCGGCTTCCTTGAGGCACGGGATCATCCCCGCACATGCGGGGAACACGGGTTGAGAGAAGGATGTATCACAGTGAGCAGGGGATCATCCCCGCACATGCGGGGAACACGGGGAGTTTTATCCAAGGTCGGTGTTGCAGGTGGGATCATCCCCGCACATGCGGGGAACACTCCGGTGGGGACACTAATAGTTCCGGCCTGTGAGGATCATCCCCGCACATGCGGGGAACACGATCGTGATAACGGTCTCTCCGGCCATCAGAAGGGATCATCCCCGCACATGCGGGGAACACTGTCCGACTCATGCAAGTAGAGGTTATCGCCCTGGATCATCCCCGCACATGCGGGGAACACAATATTGATTTTTCATCACGATAAAATCTAAAAGGATCATCCCCGCACATGCGGGGAACACTGGGCGATCGCGTTGACCATGTCCAGAGGTTCGGGATCATCCCCGCACATGCGGGGAACACGCCAGGAACGCGTGGAACGGCGTCGTCTCATGGGGATCATCCCCGCACATGCGGGGAACACGCTTGATTGATGATTTCCTCCCACCGAAGAGGATGGATCATCCCCGCACATGCGGGGAACACCGGCTGGCTGAAGACCGCCGGCGACTGGATCAGGGATCATCCCCGCACATGCGGGGAACACCTTGGCGGCAGTCCTTCGCGCTGCCTCACTTCGGGATCATCCCCGCACATGCGGGGAACACATTCCTAGTGATTGGTAAAATTGTTGCCATGTGGGATCATCCCCGCACATGCGGGGAACACTCTCCATTGATGGCCTCCTGCTTGCCAGCGGCGGGATCATCCCCGCACATGCGGGGAACACCGGCTTCGGCGCACTCGAAGCTGGGTAACCCGGGGATCATCCCCGCACATGCGGGGAACACCGAGCAGGATGAGGTGGGGTTTTGATCGTGAGGGGATCATCCCCGCACATGCGGGGAACACCGCCTTCAACGCGAGCCACTGGACGCGAACGGGGGATCATCCCCGCACATGCGGGGAACACATCGTTTCCGGGGAAACATGCTGTTGAAAATCAGGATCATCCCCGCACATGCGGGGAACACCCGGTCCAGAACAGAATCGCGTTGGCGAACGGGGGATCATCCCCGCACATGCGGGGAACACGCGTGAGACAAATCAAGTGCGATACCTTTGCAGGGATCATCCCCGCACATGCGGGGAACACAGAATATGTTCCTTTGGAGCAGGGAACATATCGGGATCATCCCCGCACATGCGGGGAACACCAAAGAATGAGGAACCTGATCTCTAATCCCGGGGGATCATCCCCGCACATGCGGGGAACACGGCACAAGCGAGAGCACCTACTTCAACGACCTGGGATCATCCCCGCACATGCGGGGAACACAGCCGGGTATTTTCTTCAGCACGCAGGCCGTCGGGATCATCCCCGCACATGCGGGGAACACCTGTAGCGAAGGCGCGGCGCGGCCGGATCGTCGGGATCATCCCCGCACATGCGGGGAACACGATATAGTGGTGGTTGGCCTATTGGCTCAGTGGGGATCATCCCCGCACATGCGGGGAACACGGTCATTCCCGTATAATATTGGGGAAATGCAATGGGATCATCCCCGCACATGCGGGGAACACACGTTCGAGCCCTATCGTGTTCCGGTCAAGATGGGATCATCCCCGCACATGCGGGGAACACCACGTAACTCTTATAACCCGGTGCCCACCAAAGGGATCATCCCCGCACATGCGGGGAACACACGCGAACGGTACTAATTTTATTTGTTGCCGAAGGATCATCCCCGCACATGCGGGGAACACCCGCCGGCTATCTGTGGTATCGTCCGCAGCTCGGGATCATCCCCGCACATGCGGGGAACACCGGGGACTTGGGCAAATTTAGCCGACGTGAAAGGGATCATCCCCGCACATGCGGGGAACACTTCATAATCATATTTTTCACCTTTTTTATAATGGGATCATCCCCGCACATGCGGGGAACACTAGATTCGATATTTTTCGTTTTTGGCAAATATGGGATCATCCCCGCACATGCGGGGAACACCTAAGGTACGTAAAAATGTCGTCAATACAATCGGGATCATCCCCGCACATGCGGGGAACACCCCACGGGCACGTACAGGCTGACAATTGTAGAAGGATCATCCCCGCACATGCGGGGAACACGCTGTATGATCCCCTTCGCGACGAGCATCTGCACGTCGGATCATCCCCGCACATGCGGGGAACACGAATCCTCTTCGGGCAGAGCTGTCAAGTTAGTGGGATCATCCCCGCACATGCGGGGAACACCACACCACACACACGCTGCACGCGACGAATCAAGGATCATCCCCGCACATGCGGGGAACACCGTCCATATCCCAGTAGCGGCCTTGGGTCTGGGGGATCATCCCCGCA